>Ga0206130_10000462_pt1 | contig 68719 bp, 54 predicted proteins | sample Helgoland_Spring_9_FD_148637 | JGI IMG/M metagenome (GOLD analysis project Ga0206130, IMG submission 148637) | Pelagic subsurface seawater microbial communities from Kabeltonne, Helgoland, North Sea - Helgoland_Spring_Bloom_20160512_1 | ecosystem: Environmental > Aquatic > Marine > Epipelagic ... | reverse complement strand
AAAGGCCTTCCGAATTTCGCGGCCCCGTGCCGTTCGAATGGGGATGTTTTGAAGGTTGGGGTGCGTGCTGCTCAGGCGACCGGTCGCTGCTACCGCTTGCATGTATTGGGTGTGCACCCTGCCCGTTGCACCGTCGACCAATTCTGGCAGCGGCCGCACATACGTAGACAGCAACTTGTTGAGTTGGCGGTATTCCAAGACCTCCCCTACAATGGGGTGGTTGTCCACGAGCTTTTGCAGGACTTCTTCGCCTGTGGCGTACTGCCCCGTCTTGGTTTTCTTGGCTTTCTCGGCGATCACGAGGTGGTCAAACAGCACCTCGCCCAGCTGGCGGGGCGAATCGATGGAAAAAGGGACCCCCGCATGGGCTTGAATGGAGTCCGAAAGTTTCCTGAGGTCTTCCTGAAGCCCCTCCGCCATGGCATTCAAGGCGTCTGTATCGAGCCGCACACCTTCCAACTCCATGTCGGCAAGGACGGGGACCAGTGGCATTTCGATGGTGTCGAAGATGCGCCGTTCGGGAGAATCCTGACCCAGCTTTTCTTCAAAGACGTCGGCCAATCTCAAGGTGATGTCGGCGTCTTCACAAGCGTATGGACAGACTTGCTCCGGCGGGATGTCCGCCATGGTTTTTTGGTTCTTGCCCTTTTTGCCCAACAAGTCGGTGATGGGAATGGTCTTGTAGCCGAGCTCCACCTCTGCCAGGTAATCCATCCCGTGCTTTAAGTCAGGCTGCAAGACATAGTGCGCCAACATGGTGTCGAACACCTGGCACCCAATCTTCACACCTGCGCCCCGCATCACCTTGAGGTCATACTTCCAATTTTGGGCAATCAACTGCTTGGATGCATCCTGCAAAACAGGCGCAAACTCTTCCAGCAAAGCGACGACACTGCTGTCTTCTTTTTGCGGCTTGGCCGAATCGCCCAAAGGGACCGGCACATACCACCCGGTACCGGGTTTAGAAGAAAAGCTCATGCCCACCAATCGGGCCGTCCTTGCGTCCAGCCCTGTGGTCTCTGTGTCGAAAGCAAAACGCTGGACGGACGCCAACTCCGACAAGAGTTCAGACCGCATTTCCGCCGTATCGGCCAAACGGTAATCCACGGCTGCTGCATCAAACTTCTGCAGCGCCCCTTCTCCCGAATCCAATTCAGCACCCTCTCCTCCGCCTCCAAACAATCCCATTTGCCCGCCAGCGTCATCCGCCGACACTTTTGTCGCTGGCTTGGGCCCTTGCCCATCGGCCTCACTTGCCGCAGCAGCGCCCAAAATGCGCCGTGCCAAGGTTCTAAACTCCAGCTCTTCGAACAGCGGATTCAGCTTATCTGCGTCGGGACTTTCAACGACCATCTCGTCGAAATTCGGCGTGTAGTTGATGTCCGTAACAATGGTCGCAAGGTGCTTGGAGAGCAAGGCCTGCTCCCGGAAATTCTCAAGGTTTTCCTTCTGCTTGCCCTTCAGGTCTGCTGTAGAATCCAGCAAAATCTCCATCGTGCCATACTTGCTCAGCAACTTGGCCGCGGTCTTGGGGCCAATGCCCGGCACCCCTGGAATGTTGTCTGCAGAATCGCCCATCAGTCCTAGCAAGTCGATCACTTGCATCGGGTCTTCAATGCCAAAGCGCTCGCACACTTCTGCAGGCCCCCACACTTGAGCTGGATTGCCCATGCGGCCCGGGCGGTACATGCGCACCTTCTCGGTTACCAACTGAGCATAGTCCTTGTCGGGCGTCATCATGTAGACGTCGAACCCTTCCTTCTCTGCCAGTACAGACAGGTATCCAATCATGTCGTCTGCCTCAAAACCAGGCTCTGTGATGGTTGGAATGCGCATGGCCTCCGCCATGGCATATATGTGCGGGATGCTCGCCCGAATGTCTTCCGGCGTTTCATCGCGGTTCGCCTTGTATTCTGGGAAGGTCTCGTGACGAAACGTTGGGCCTGGTGGATCAAATACGATGGCCAAATGGGTCGGCTTCTCGTTTTTCAGGATGTCCAGCATCGCAGTGGTGAAGCCGAATACGGCACTGGTGTTGGCGCCCTTGCTGTTGATTCGCGGGTTGCGGATGAAAGCATAATATGCCCTGAAAATCAAGGCAAAGGCATCAATTAGGAAGAGCTTCTTTTCGGATTCAGCGGTCAACATGGCTCCGCCAAATTACCTCGGGTATTCCGGGGAACCTCGGTGTTTTGCCCAGCTTCTCAGCGCGACTTGTACACGGGAACTGTGCTGCACGGTTCGCCGAACATCAGCGACTTGACAACGGGTTGTAACCGCTCCACCAATCGGACCGCAGGTCCGGCTCCGGCATCCAGTCCACAGCCCTTCACCACCACCCGCTTCCCACGGTATTCCTCGGGATCCAGCTCTTCTGCGATGCGGGCCAATACGGCCGCCTTCAAATCTCTTGGGGCGCACACGTGCACACTGCTTGCATGGCCTTGCAATGCTGTGGTAACCAACATCCACACCCACTCTGGCACGATGGCGTCCGCACTGCAGTGAATGGCCACGTCAGCGCCATCAAACGCCGCAACTTCCAAGTCATTCAGCCAAGCGCGGAATTCCTGTTCCCGGATGGCCAAACCTTGCCACAATTGCGGGGCGATGTCGATGTCGCGCAAAGGCCTTCGGGACAACAATGCAGAAAGGTCGAGCTGAATGAGCCCACTTTCTTCTACGCGGTTCCGAATGGCGTCTTCCATGAAACGAAGGTCGGAAGACCTGTGGAATAGGAGCAGGGTTTAGCCTGCCTTTTGCGCACCATTCAGTGCGACACCAACCAGCTTGCGAGCACTGGCGGCGATGTCGTCCACGTTGTATCCGCATTCGGAGTAAAGCTCGGACTGGGTGCCGTGCTCAATCCAGCGGTCGGGGACACCGAGCCTTTCAATGCGGGCCATGTACCCTTGATCGGCGGCGAACTCAAGCACCGCACTCCCCATGCCGCCCTGGATGCAACCGTCCTCCACGGTGATGACTTTGTCAAACTTTCCAAATACCTCGTGGAGCAAAGTTTCGTCCAATGGCTTCACAAAACGCATGTCGTACATGGCGGCAGAAATGCCATCAGCTTCGAGCTGCTCTGCGGCCTTCAACGCATGGTTTCCAAGGTGACCGATACCCAAAATGGCCACATCCTCTCCATTGCGCACCCTGCGGCCCGTTCCAACCTTGACCTTGCGCAGCGGGGTCTTCCAATCGGTCATCACGCCTTGGCCTCGAGGGTAGCGGATGCTGAACGGACCGTGGTTATCGGCCGATGCGGTATACATCAGGTTGCGCAGCTCCTCCTCGTTCATGGGCGCCGAAACGATCATGTTGGGGATGCAGCGCATGTAGGCAAGGTCGAAAACACCGTGGTGGGTGGGGCCGTCGGCACCCGCCATGCCGCCGCGGTCCAAACAGAACACGACATGCAGTTTTTGTAGCGCTACATCGTGCACCACCTGGTCGTATGCCCGTTGCATAAACGAGCTGTAGATGTTGCAAAAGGGCACCATTCCCTGTGTAGCCATGCCTGCGGAAAAGGTGACAGCGTGCTGTTCGGCAATGCCTACATCGAACGCGCGATCCGGCATGGCCTCCATCATAAACTTGAGGGAGCAGCCCGTGGGCATGGCTGGCGTGACCCCCACAATGCGCTCGTCCTTTTCGGCGAGTTCAATGATGGTGTGACCAAAAACGTCCTGATACTTTGGGGGCTCAGGTGACTTGGGCACCACCTTGATGATCTCTCCCGTGTCTTTGTTGAAGAGACCCGGCGCGTGCCACTTGGTGGGGCTTCCGGCTTCAGCTGGAGCATATCCCTTGCCCTTCTTGGTAAGCAGGTGCAGCAATTTTGGACCAGGAATATCCTTGAGGTCGCGCAACACGTGTTCAACCTGCTCCACGTCGTGGCCGTCAATGGGGCCGAAATAGCGGAAGTTCAGTGACTCGAACATGTTGGACTGCTGCAGCAATGAGCCCTTGACCATGTCGCTCACTTTGGACACGATGGTCTGGGCGTCAGGTCCGAATTTGGAGACTTTACCCAGCAACTGCCACACCTCGTCTTTGACGCGGTTGTAGGTATGCGACGTCGTGATATCGGTCAAGTATTCCTTGAGTGCCCCTACGTTGGGGTCGATGGACATGCAATTGTCATTGAGGACCACAATCATGTTGTTGTCCTGCCAACCACCGTGGTTGAGCCCTTCAAAAGCCAAACCTGCTGTCATGGCACCATCGCCGATCACGGCAATGTGTTGGCGCAAGTCCCCTTTGATTTTATTGGCCACAGACATGCCCAAAGCGGCACTGATGCTCGTGGAACTGTGTCCCACACCAAAGGTGTCGAACGGGCTTTCGCTTCTCTTTGGAAACCCACTGAGTCCCTTGTGGATGCGGTTGGTGTGGAATTGATCGCGGCGACCGGTCAGGATTTTATGGCCATAAGCCTGGTGGCCAACGTCCCATACGATTTGGTCTTCTGGCGTGTTGAACACGTAGTGCAAGGCGACTGTCAATTCAACGACGCCTAAGCTCGCCCCAAAGTGACCGCCCTTTTCGCTCACCACGTCTACGATGTACTGCCTCAGCTCGTCACAGACCTGGGGTAAGTCTTCCACTCCAAATTGCGCCCTCAAGTCTTGGGGCTCCAAAATGCGACTCAGGAGAGGTCCTGCTTTAAATGGGGAGTGGTTATCGGCCATGGCATATCCGGTCATTTCCGGAGACTATTGCAACAAACTTAACCCTTTCATGTTCCGCGCGGCATTCATCTGTGCCACGGAAAACTGTTGGCCTCATTGAATCAGCCCGCCTCAACGGCTGCAGCCAAAGCTTCTAACATGGCCCGGCCATCGGTATTTCCAAGGTCTTCACTGCATGCGCGCTCAGGGTGGGGCATCATGCCAAAAACATTGCCTTCTGCATTGCAAACACCAGCGATGTTCTCTACCGAACCATTGGGGTTGAACTCATCTCCGATTCCCCCGTCCGGTCCGCAGTAACGAAACAGAATTTGGTCGCCATCCTCAATGGCATCCAATCCGGCATCGTCAATGGTGTAGTTGCCTTCGCCGTGCGCAATGGGGATACACAATGGCCGCCCATCTGGGAGCGAAGCTGTCATGGGGGCCATGAGAGACTCTGGCCTCAGCAACACATTGCGGCAAATGAATTTGCGGTTTTCATTGTGCCTCAGGGCGCCGGGCAACAGGCCTGCCTCACACAGAATCTGAAACCCATTGCACACGCCCAATACGCGTCCCCCGCGTTTGGCATGGGCCATGACTTCCTCCATGATGGGGGAGAAACGCGCGATGGCTCCACTGCGGAGGTAATCTCCGTAGCTGAAGCCACCGGGCAACACCACAAGGTCGACCCCTTTGAGGTCGCGGTCCTTGTGCCAGAGCCGCTCAACAGGGAAACCGAGTTCCGTGCCGAGGGCATATTCCATATCATGGTCGCAATTGGACCCGGGGAAGGTGATGACGCCGACTTTCACGTCGGTAAAGTTCGGGAATACCAGTGGTATTCCGACCCTTGATTATCGGCCCAACCTCCAAGTCTTTTGTTGTCCTGATTGTGCGCCTACCCAGTGGACCAGCGCCACCGAAGGCATTTCGGCAGGATCGAGCACCACAGGATCACCCGGCAATCCGCTTGTTCTGTGGACGATGCGGCCAGTCAGGTCGAAAACTTCTACTTGAAAAGCCTCATGAGGGTGCGTAATCTCCCAGCCCATGAACGTGCGCTCGATGGCCACCTCAAGTGCTGTCGCCGTGTGGCCTACTGAGCTCACCGTCTCCACGGTGACCACCATTTGGTAGGTGTCGGAGCAGTAGTCGTTCCATGCATTCAGACCCACAGTGTAGGATCCCGCGGCTTCGTATGCGTGGGTGGGATTGTCAGAAAAACTCGAGCCTCCGTCACCAAAATTCCATTGGTACGCCGTGGCCCCTTCACTCGTGTTGTTAAAGTACACTTCGGCCTCTCCATCTACCAGTGTTACCACCGCTTGGTCCACATCGATGCCCGCCTGCACCTGAGGTGCTTGCAGAACTTCCACGTGGGTAGTGTCGGAACATCCCGCACCGTCGGTGATGACTGCCTCCAACATTCCGGCTTCGTCCACCTCGATTGAAGCGCCCAATGCGCCGTGTGTCCATGCCACTGTGTAGGGTTCCAGACCTCCTTCAATGTCCAAGGAGACCCCGCCGTGATCGTCGTAACAACCAATATGATCCAAAATGGCATCCACCTCAAAATCACCTGAACCCAAGGGGTCTGCTTCGACTTCTACCGTTTTTGAAATGTCGGCACACCCTTCTGTCATGGCAGTCACCGTATAGGTTCCCATGCCGACGTTGATAAAGGTGCCGCCGATAGAATCTGCAACAAATGTGCCGACGGCATTGCCCTCCGCGTCATTCAATGCGTAGCCCACCGTCAGGTCTGGACCCGCCACGAATACCGTGCCATCCAATGCGCTCGCACACGCCGCCTCGGTAGAAGAGACCTCCACGCCTCCGCTGAACACCAAGTTGAAACGGTGTTGATCGAGGCTTGTGTTCAAGAAGAAGGTGTATTCCATGTCGGCATCTACACTGCCCGTCCAACCCGTCTCGAGGTCTTCCAAAATGAGACAGCGGCTTTCAGGCAGGTTTGTTGCACGGATGGTCACCGAGTCACCGTTCAACCCCTTGACCCAAATGGGCAGGACCTGAGCCTCCCCGTGGGTCCGGTTCACCGCCAAAGAGACATCATCGTCACTTTTCGAAAAGAGGTCCAGGTGATTTCTTCCACGGAATCCAGAGGGTAAGAACTCTGCATCTTCCAGTCGGTCATAGGATGCAGAACCTGTTCCAAATTCTATGATGCACTGATCGATGCGGTCCTCCACGCTCAACTGGAGCCCGAGAACCTGGGCAGACAAATGCTCGTGCTGGGCCTCCCATTCTTTCTTTCCCACCAAAGCTTCCGCTCCAAAATGGACTGTGCTGTTGGCGTCCGCAATGGTCCAAAAACCCCTGCCTGGCGCCACGACCCCCGTGTTTCCAAAGGTGCCGAGCCCCGCCACTTGAACGGAATACGTGTTCAAGCTGTCCACCCATTCATAGGTGGCTCCCAATGTGCCCTCACCTGTGACAGTGACCGCTTTCAAATCGACAAAACCTGTCATTGGATTGGCGAGCAGATTCCAACCTTGCCAATTGCTGCTCGCTTCGCTGGTCAAGTCCAAGTCCGCCTCCAAAACTGCTGAGCCGGTCAGCTCAAATTCATGCATGCCAGCGGACAAACTGCAATTAAAGCCTGCAGCTTCGCCCAAGACATCCGATTCTACCAATGTCAGATATCCAGAAGTTGGCTCGAGCCATTGCTTGAGGTACACCGTTCCTGGTACATCAAGCAGCTGAGCGGCTTCAACCCCTCCCAAACCTGTTCCAACATGGTAAGTGTATGGGCTCAGCTTCTCCCAAGCGTAGCGGCGCATGACTTGTCCCGCGATGGTGCCCGTTACATTGGTGATGCCAGAGGTGCCTTCCAGCACCAGCAAATTTCCCGTTTCGAGCTCTGCCGCATGCAGATCGAGCTGTCCCGTGATGAAAACCGTGTCTGTAAAGTTCACGGATGATGTTCCGCAGTCCAGGTGATTCAATTTGGCCGGTCCGCAGACGTGGTTCCCGTCGCCAACCAAAGCCACCATCCCAGAACCTGCGATTTCACCGAGCGCCGCCAAGGACGCGGAAAGCTCTAGCCTTGAACCTGTCATCAAGGCCAAAACTGCGCCTTCGGCCACGGCCAAGCTTTGGGCGTGGGCAGTATCATTTGCATTCACATCCACCGCATGCCCAGCCAAAATGGAGATGTCGTTTGCGACCCCAGGTACACAAGCGCAATCCCACGTGCTGGTTTCAAACCAGCCGCCAGATTGGACGGAAGCAACGGGATCACCCGCTGCATTGCCGTTTTCAGGTTGGGCGATCAAAGCGATGGTCGAAACCATCAAAAGTGAAAGAAATGCGGACTTCATGTGGGCACATACGCCCATGAAGCATGAGAGGTTACAGTCCGTGCGAAAAACGAATGGCCACAACCCCAGCAGAAAGCAGCACGAAGGCGAATGGCGCCACCTTCGTCCATCTCATTCTGGGTGGCATCAACCAGGGCCAACTCCAGGCCGCTAAAAACGCCACAGCACCGGGAAACCCCGCCAAAGCAGGAGAATGTCCTTGGGCAGAAGACCATTGGGCCCCCTCCATGAACCCAATCGCCAGCACACCCAAAACGGCTGCCCATTGGGTGAGTTGTCTTGCATACCGCTGTTGCGCGGTCGCCCGGACAAGGGATTGTAGTCTAAAAACACTCCCTAAAACCAAGGGCAAAGACAGCCACAATGCGATGCTCAACATGGCCGGGTCTGCCGCAGGTCGCCAACCCCAGAACCCTCTCAACTCGCCTTCCATGAGCCAAATGACAGATCCGGTCAATAACACCGGTGCGGCCAAACCGAGCAAAACCGCCACGGACTCTTCTTCTCCAGGTCGGCGCACAAACAGCAAGGCCGCAAGCAAGGCAGGCAAAAACGGCCACAAAGCAGCGTCAATGAGAATACCCGCACACCACCACATCCCGATGAACATAAAGGTCGCAGGACGTCGGTCACCATCCCGCAAGGACATGACGTGCCGCATGCCTTGAAAGAAACAAGGGAAAGCCCACCACGTCCAATCTGCCACCATGCCAATCATCGGCGTGGCCAGCAGTACCCATACCCAGCTTGGAATGCTGCCGGGCCGTGTACGCATGCCAGAATCCGCATGAATGCGGTGAATCAGCCATGCGGAAATGCAGACCGCTCCTAGTGCGGGCCATGAAGCCGACTCAACCAGGTCCAAAGCCCAAGATCCAAGGAATAAAACCACCCCAGAAAAAGGCACAATGGCCCATGCAACAGGTTGATTCGAATTCAGAATGCTCAGCATACCGAAAGGTGCCTATTTTTGCGACAGCAAACCGCACCCATGAACCTACAGGAGCTCCTTACCCCCGTGGCCAAGTTCGTCGAATGGACATTCGAAACGCTGTTGATTCCCGCCAGCAATCCCTTCAATACGGCCGTGGTGTTGCTCATTGTGGGTGGCATTGCCATGTGGCTGCGCAAGCAAGGGAAATTCACAGCTGAGGCCCGCCGCAACGGGGGCATCATCTGAAGTCCAACTTCTTTGATCACGCGACCGTTCCGATATCGGAGCGGTAGGTCTTGCCTTTGAACTGAACGGCCTCAGCGAGAGCGTGTGCTTTTTCTGCAGCCTGCTTTACATCGGCTCCCATTCCCACACACGCCATCACCCGTCCACCAGAGGTGACCACTTCTCCATTCACAACGTTTGTCCCAGCATGAACAATGTGTTGGTCCTTGTCCATGGTCTTGGAATCTGGCAGCGTGATGGGCTCTCCTTTTTTATAGTCCCCAGGATAGCCTTCACTGGCCAAGATGACCGCCGCCGCCGCTTTAGGAGACAGCGACACATCGATTTCTGACAGCAAGCCGTTGGCCAGCCCATCCATTAAGTGCAGCAAGTCCGTTTCGAGCAAGGGCAGCACGATTTGGGTTTCCGGGTCGCCCAAACGACAGTTGTATTCGATCACGTAGGGATCCCCTTGCACCTTCATCAGGCCAAAGAAGAGGAAGCCCTGGTATGGGATGTTGTCCCTTTGCAACCCTCTGATGGTGGGAATCACCACTTGATTCTTCACCTTCTCCATAAACTCGGGGGTCACGTGGGGCACAGGGCTAATGGCCCCCATGCCGCCCGTATTTGGCCCTGTATTGCCTTCGCCAATGCGCTTGTAGTCCATCGCGGGCGAGAGCAGACGCCACGCATTTCCGTCGGTGACTGCAAACATGGACACCTCGACACCCTTCAAGAACTCCTCGATGACAATCTCCTTGCCCGCGCTGCCAAAAGCCTCACCACGTATCATGGACCGCACCGCTGCTTCTGCCTCGGCGAGAACCTCTGTAACGACCACGCCCTTTCCTGCAGCTAAGCCACTGGCCTTGACCACATAAGGGGCTTTCATTTTTCTCAAAAAAGCCAAGGCGTCACGCACTTCGCCCTTCCCAAACGTGCCATACTTGGCCGTTGGAATCCGGTGTCGGTGCATGAATTCCTTGGAGAACACCTTGCTCCCCTCCAAAGCGGCTCCCGCTTTTGCAGGACCAATAACAGAAACAGAAGACAGGGTCTTATCCGCTGCAAAATGATCCGCTATGCCAGCCACAAGTGGAGCTTCTGGCCCCACCACGACCATATCGATCCTGTTGGCTTTGACAAAGTCCACGACCGCAGGGAAATCCATAGGGTCCAAGGGCACGTTGGTGCCCAATTGTTCCGTTCCGGCATTGCCCGGGCCAAAGAAGGTGGCGTCCAACAATGAGCTGCCTGAGATTTTCAGGCCGATGGCATGCTCCCTACCACCAGATCCAAGTATGAGTACACGCATGGTTCCTCAAAACTACCTTCGCACCGGCCCGGCCCGTGGCATTGTTTTCAACACCTGGGGACAAGTGCTCACCAAAAAGGGTCGAAGTGCGCATATTTCGTGAACGACAACTCTCCCATGACCTCCAACCAAACCCCTGATGGAGCCCCCCTCCTCAGCGTGGTGGTCATCACCTTGAATGAGGCGCACAACCTGCCGCGCCTGCTCAAGGCTGTCTCTGGGTGGGCCGACGAAATCCTTGTATTTGATTCTGGAAGCACCGATGGCACCGTGGAAATCGCTCAGGCAGGGGGCGCCCGTGTGGTAGACTGCGCATGGGAAGGTTGGTCGAAGACCAAGAACAGCGCAAACGCTTCCGCAAAAGGGCAGTGGATTTTGAGCCTCGATGCCGATGAGGCCCCAAACGCAGATTGCGCCAGCGCAATTCAGCAGTTCATCCAAGGGGACATGTACACCCCGGAAGGGCTTTTGCGGGTCGGAGAAATAAACCGCATGACCAACTATTGTGGCCAATGGGTTCGACACAGCGGCTGGTTTCCCGATCGGAAAATTCGGCTCTGGCCCAACGGATCGGCACAATGGACGGGGGCCATTCACGAGGCGCCAACGTTCCAAGAAAAGGTGGAGGCACAGCGTTTGCCGGGCATTGTGGAGCACCACAGCTACCCCTATCGGGCAGACCACTTGTCCCAAATTGAGAAGTTTGGCGCTGTTTGGGCCGAAGATCAGTATGCGTCTGGAAACACTACCCCGTTGGCGATGGTCGGCCTCAAGGTCATCGCACAGTGGGCAAAGACTTTCTTGATCAAATGTGGTTTCCTTGACGGGGCTGCAGGGTGGACGATTGCCCGCCTGAGCGCTTGGGCCACCTGGCGCAAGCACGCCCGACTTCGGGCGCTGCATCGTGGAGACGCCCCATCGCCGGGTAAGATTCTTGTAGCGCGAACAGACGCATTGGGAGATTTGGTGCTCACCCTGCCGTTGTTGCGCGCTTTGCGCGATCGGTTTCCCAACGCTCAATTGGACCTTCTGGTGCGCCCATATGCGGAAGCTGTGGCCAAGGCGTCCGCAGATGCAGACAACGTTCTGGTCTGGACCAGCGATATGGCCGAAAATCCCAAGGGCCAAGGCGCAGGCTTTTTGAGCAAACCCTCTTATGATGCCGTCATTCTTGCATTCCCCGACGCCCCGGTGGTGCGAGCTTGTGTCCGAGCGGGCATTCCAATGCGGCTTGGCACTGCGCGGAGAAGGCACACTTTTTGGCACATGACCCACCCCAATTGGGATGGTCGGAAGGACTCAGGTGGTCACGAAAGTTGGCACGGGTTGAGGCTGCTGATGCCGCTTGGAATTGAAGCCCCCACTGCAAAGTTGCGTCACACGTTTCTGCGCCCGCCAGCGGCTGATACTGTTGTGGAAGAGGCGCTGAATCCCCTCCAGCAACCACTCGTTCTCCTCCATCCAGGGTCACACGGAAGTGCGGGCAATTGGGGGCCAGAGCGCTTTGCTGACCTTGCCCATTCGCTGGCGCAAAAAGGCCTGGCCGTGGCATTCACTGGCACCGCAGAAGAAGGGCGGGAATTTGCGCCCCACTTCCCAGATGTCGATCGTGTTTACTCATGGTTTGGGCGCTTTAATCTCGAACAGCTCATGGCGGTTCAATCCCGATCGGATGCTGTGGTGGCTTCCAGCACCGGCCCCCTGCACACCGCTACGGCCATGGGAACTCCTGGTGTCGGACTCTATGGAAAAACAGCCCCTGCTTGGGCCGAACGGTGGGCGCCGATTGGCCCCCTGGTCACTGTCGTAGAAGCCGATGGGCTCGACCTCCATGGCCACCTCGATATTTCAGTAAACGAGGTCAAATCAGCAGTACTGGCCTTTACTGCTGGGGCTGCTCAGTCTTGAGAAAGGCACCAAACGCCAAGGCCACCACCGCTAGGGTCACCCCAGCTTGGGTCTCCAAGGTGTCTTCTGTTAGACAACTGAGTACCAAGAGCAAAACCCCCGGTCTACATGCACGGTGAGCCCACATCGAAGTCAAGGCCCACAGGAATACACCCAAGCCGACCACGCCGAGGGTGAGCGCCAGGGTTAAGTACTGGTTGTGGGGTCGCTTGCGTCCTTCGGGTGGCCATTCGGGATAGGACCGCAGAAAACCCCGCTCCATCTCTTGACCAACATGGCCCACTCCGACGCCAATGGCCTTGGCCCATGGAGGCAGGCCGCGCCAACCGTCGAAAGCAACTTCTAAGTAGACGGCACGCGCTAAAACACTGGCATTGGGGGACCGCCAGCCATCGAGCCACTGTCCCCAGTTGAACTTAAAGCGGTTCCAACGCCTCTGCCAGGCCCCGCCCCGCAACTCCACTACCGATGTCACCCCGCTGGCTACCGCCCCAATTTCAACTTCTGACAAGGCGGCAACACCTTCGGCGTCTTTGGCCAACCCTTTCGACGATAAATAGCGCACCAAAACGCCTTGTATCGAATCAAGTGGGATGCCGCTGCGACCCTGCCAAGCCGACGAAAGCTCACCCCATGCTAATTGGGTCCACACGAAATGACCATTCTCGGTGACCCTACGGTCCAATTTGTGGACATAGATCTCGCCGGCTCGCGACTGTTTAGGAAGTTGTTCAGCCTGAGGAAAGGCCGTGGGCAAAGCCCGGGCCAACAAGAAAAAAATCGGGATCAGAATACCTGCCAAAAGCACAGTATTGCGGCGTACTTCAACCACAGTGGGCCACCCTTTAACCCGCGATTTCTGGCCTCTTACAGTGCCTGTAAAGGCGGGCAGCCACCAAGGAGACAAGGCCAACCCCACCAACAAGCCCGTGACGCCTTCCATCCAGGTCCATGCAGACAACGCGCCAATGAGGAAAGCCCAAGCCCATCCTACGGAAAGTCGGTGTCCTACCCAGGGCAGCAACAGGGCCCACCACAGACCGAACCGGATGTGCGAGATGAACAAGGATGATTGCCTACCTCCAGTCAATCCGCCGTTTAATAGGTCACAAGCAATCAGGGAAACGGTGGCCAATCCCGCAGAAAAAACGGCTCCTTTTAGGATGAGTTTCAATGATTGGTCGTCCAATGTCCGCCCTTGACGTGCCATGATGATCATGGCCCATCCCCCCACGGCCAAGGGCAACTTTACCCTGACATCATGCAGACAAGCTTGGGCCTCGCCGCCCCACAGGACCGACAGACCGGACCACACAACCAACAATATCAAGGCCCAACCAGTGCGCCTCAAGGCCTTGTCAGCAATTGCTGAAGCGCCGGCGGGCGCAGATTTCTGCATTTGGGTCAAGGTCACCAGCCCCAGCCAGGCTGTCCCGATGCTCATAAAGGCATTCGACCAAGGAAAGGCGAGAACTACGGCGCCCCATGCCCAGACCCACGGAATCTTCGGTACGCGGAGTTTGCTCATTCGCGAGATGGCGCAGATTCAGTGTCAGCTGCTTGACCAAGGATGCCTGATAGTTCTTCCCCAAAAACCGAGAGGGCCCGGCCCACCGTGGGATCCTGCGTAAGACTGCGCTCCACTAGACCCGCCGCGTAATGGAACCGCAAGACCACCTCACCTTCCAAAGTTTGTCGAATCTCCTCCTCAAAGAGGCCCAAGTCCCGCTCCAGATTTGGCTGCAGGGCCTGCCGCAATTGTGCGAGAGACTCTTCTGCCACACCTTGGTATTGCTCTAGACCCACCACCTTTTGCAACTCCTCGAGCACAACCATACTCTCCGTGTCGTATTCAAAACCTGCAGTTTCAAGGCTACTGAGAAAACCAGCCCAATCAGATGCTGTCAAAGCATAAGAAACTGGGTCAGGAACATCCGTACTGTCCAATCCAGCAGCAACTTGGGTCGCGTAATGGAAGACCTCGTATTCATCTAAGAGCCGCTGCAGCAATGTGGACATGAATGGTGTTTCCACTTCGATGTCGGGTTGGATGCCCCTGCCTTCGATCACCGGGCGACCGCCAGTGGTTTCAAAAGTGCGCAAGAGGGTGTCTGAAACCGCTCGAGCCTTGCCTTGGGAATCCCTTTCACCTCCGTAATCCAGCCGTTGAATGCACCGCCCGCTCGCTGTATAGTACTTGGCAACAGTCACTTTCAAGCGCGTATTGAACGCCATGTCTTTGGTCTGTTGAACGAGCCCTTTTCCGAAACTCTCAGTCCCGATAATGACTGCCCGGTCCAGATCCTGTAACGTGCCGCTGACGATTTCTGATGCACTCGCCGATTGGCCATCGATCAGGACCACCAAAGGCATGTCTTCTGCGGTAGGACGTCCCAGAGCCTTGTACGATTTGTTCCAGTTTTCGCTTTTTCCCCGGGTCGATACAATTTCGGTGCCCTTGGGCACAAAAAGGTTTACGATGCTCACACTTTCGTTGAGCAATCCACCGCCATTGCCACGCAAATCAAACACCAGCTGTGTCATGCCTGCCGAATCGCGAAGTGACATCAAGGCTTTGCGCACCTCGCCCGCCGAACCTCGCGTGAACTTGGATAAATAGATGTAGCCCGTCGTGTCGTCGAGCATGCCTGAATAGGTGACTGCGGGGACGCGCACCTTGGCCCGTTCCACCATTACATCCATGACGCCACCTGCATATGGGCGGTCAATGCGAATCTCGATTTCGCTGCCAGACTCACCTTTGAGCAAATCGCCAACCTCCTCGGTGTTGGTGTCTCCGTCCAAAGACTGGCCCCCGACTGAAAGCACCACATCGCCGGGTCGCAAGCCCGCCTCTTGAGCGGGATAGCCCTCGTAGACTTCTATAATCGTGGTCTTGCCGTTGATGGGCTGCACAAGAGCACCAATGCCCCCGTACTCTCCGGTATTCATAAACCTCAAGTCTTCGATTCGAGACTCTGGATAGTACACGGTGTAGGGGTCGAGCTCATCCAACATGGCATCGATGGCCACGCTCATCAAAGTTCCTGGTTCAGGCTCCTCCACATAAAATTCATGTACACCCTTGAACACAGAAGTCAAGATTTCGAGGTGCTTGGTGACTTCGAAGTAAGTTCCAGGCAGTTGCGCCGCCCGCAGGCCGATCAGTGCGGTGACGCCAGCAAGCAACACGGTCATGACCACTTTGTGAGAACGAAAAGTCTTCATGCTTCTGATGTGGGTGTGGCTTGCGCCATTCGATTCAACAATTTGACCATACCGCGCTGGATAGACTCAGAAGTGGGCAGGTCCTTCCCCACAAAGATGAGCACCACGGCGCATTGGTTTCCCTTGGGAATGGTAGACTCGAATTCGGTGCGGTTCAGGCGCCATGCTTCGCGCATCAAACGCTTGACTTTATTTCGGTCTACGGCCCTTTTAAAGCGGCGCTTGCTCACGGTAAAGGCCACGCGGGTAGGTGCCGCTCCATCTGGAGGCGTCTCCACAAAACGGGCAATTAAAGGGAACCCTTTGGCGGTGTGGCCTTCGGCAAAAACCCGGTCCATCACGACACGGCGTTTCAGACTGCGGTCCCGGCCTTGCTGGAGGTCCGGCTTCTGGTCGTTGGAATCCTGATTGATCAGTCCTTCCCTAAAATGTGGTTCTCGATGGCCAGGCTCATGGACGGCGCCTTGGGGTTGGGGGCGCCCACATCAATCCTCAAGGACCGGTTTTCTGCAGCTTTGCGGGTGGTGGGACCGAACACCGCGATGCGGGTCTCACCTTGCTCAAAGTCAGGGAAGTTCTTGTAGAGGCTCTCGATTCCAGATGGAGAAAAGAACACCAACATGTCATATTTCACATCCGACAAGTCAGACAGGTCACTGCAGACCGTCTTGTACATGACCGCTTTGGTAAAGTCAATCCCCGCATCCTCGAGCGCTTTGGGGATGCTGGGCTTTAGAATGTCCGCGCAGGGGAGCAAAAACTTTTCCTTTTTGTGCTTTTTGATGGAGTCCATTAACTCCGCAAATCGGAGCTGTCCATGAAAAATCTTGCGCTTCCGGTAAACAATATACTTCTGCAGGTAGTGAGCAGTTGACTCACTGATGCAGAAATACTTGGTGGTATCGGGAACTTCATAGCGCAGCTCTCCGGCCATCCGGAAATAATGATCGACGGCATTGCGCGAGGTAAAGATGACGCAATTGTGCTCGGCCAAGTCAATGCGGTCTTGTCTGAAATCCTGACCGTCAACCCCTTCTACATGGATGAAGCTGCGGAAATCGATTTTCAACTTGTGCTTGCTGGCCAAATCGAAGTACGGCGACTTCTCAGTAGCAGGCTTGGGTTGCGAAATCAGAATGGTCTTGACCTTCTTGCCCATTTTTCATTGCCATTGCCAAGAGCGGAACAAAACCGCAATTGGGAGGAATTCGAGGCCGCAAAGGTAGAAAAACCCTTCCACAGGAAAGTTTCGCAGTCTGGGGATCCGTTCGAACGTCCTACGGTGGCGCATTAACCATCCTCCAACCCATACTGCCACGAAGGTGCACAAGCCATAATTTGATGGCCCATGCCCCCAAATGGTGAGGCAAAGGCCCAGAGGGGAAATAAACCAAGCCGTTGATTCCAAAACATATCGGTGCCCTAAGGCCCATTCTCTTCCCGGCACTTCAGCTGAGGAAATGCCTTCCCAAACACGTGCAACACACCAGCGCAAGAGCATCAGGACTGTCCACAGCATCCACAACCGCATGACCGCTTCAGGGGATAGGGCCTGGCGGCCTGTTCTGGCCAACATTCCGCTCAACGCCAGAGACAGTGCCAATCCAGCCATGGTATTTTGTATCCAACCAGAATACCAAGGGGCGGTGAAGTCGCCCCTGGACTGCAACAGCAAACGAAAGTCGGTCCATGCCCATCCGAGGTGGTCCAAATACTTTGGACTCCATTGCCTGAATGCGGCCACAGAAATCGCCACCGCGCACCAAGCTGCCCACCACCAGTGTGGTGGTGCCCACTCCATTGCGCGCTCCGCTCCTTCGAACATGGCTCGAATTTCGGCATACCATGGGTGTTGACCATGCCCATCGGAAGCAGGTTATCCATGTCCGGGCACACGCACCACAAATCGACTGCGGCCCCGGCAATGCCCCACCCACCATTTCAGGTCCCAAATCGAGTCGCCAGGAGGCAGAACACGTCCATTTTCTGCCCTTCCTGTCCACGACCACTGACCCACAGAAAGGACGTCCTCAAACACAGCCCGCCCTATCAAAGCACCTGAAGGCCAATCAACCATGTCAAGTCCAATGGTCCCCCCCGCCATCGGAAGCGCCCATTTCATGGTAGGCAAGTCTTCTGAGGCAGCCGATTGGTGCACCTCCACTTTTCCGCACTCCTCTCCTTGCAACGGACTGAAGGGGGCCCCCGGGGAACCACGACCATGAGCGGGCGACCAGTCTTCGGCCCCCATGCCACTGCGCTCCCAAGCCCAGCCGTCCTCGGTCCACCACCAAGGCCCTTCCAATTCCGGGCCCCACTTCACATCGTCCAAGACTTCAGGCCCAAAGGGTGGCAGCCTGATCATCAACGTTCCCCCTGCATCACTGAGTGGGGCCCAGCGATCGGCCGACCATCGCGCTGGACCACTGTCGGGAAACCCTGAGGCCATCCACTTGGGGCAGCGGCCAAATGCGGCCACCTGTCCAGGAGCAAGCACCAATGAAGCCTCCGCGGCCACCCATGTGACCCAATCTGAAGGAAGAGGAACCGCTTCCGTTGTGGCCTGCAGGCCTGATAAATCGATGGGCAGGGTTCCACAATTCTCAACCTCGGCAAACTCATCGCCGTCTGCCGAGGCGTTCCAAAGCAGCTCGACGACCCGAAGGCATGGCGCAACGCCGGCAACCCAAGCCTGCGGGCATTGTACCTCGATGTGGGACTCTTCAACCCCCTCGTGCTCCATGGATACGGTGAATGCCCCGTCGGCATACAGCTCAGCATCCATCCCTTCCCACCACAGACTCACCACATCAGGCCTTCCTGGCACAGCATTCCAAAATGCGGGTACTGCGTGCCCATCAATGTGCCATTCCACCTTTCCCAATTGGCTCAAATAGCGGTTGAGGTACAATTCTAATCTGTCTTGACCTGCCCATGGATCCTGTCTGCAACCGAAGCCCTTTATGGCGATGGGTTCCTGTGCTTCGGCGGCATGACCCCCAGCAGAATACCAAGCAGAACCAGGACTTCCGGATCTGAAGAGGGGAACCCCAGAACCTGAAAATCCAGGAGCATCATGATCGCAAGGGCTCCAAGCCAACCCTGCTGCAGTCGATCCATGGGGCAGCGTCATTGTCATTTGACCTCCATCATTTGCCATGCCTGGCCACTCCTCAAAATCCCTGGAATTCAGCCACACCACGCTGTCGTTTAGAAGCACAGTTTGCCGCCGTAAAAGGGCGCCATCAAAAGACCAGGAGCCCAACCCAATGGGGTACCCAGAACGGTTGAGTACCGCAATGGACTCATGGGGCATCCTTGGGTCGGTGGAAACCGGATCAGCCAATGCTCCGACCACGGAAACCTCACCCACGGATCTGACAGGCCAGTACACCGTTCTGAAATGGTCAGTTTGCCCGGTGTCAAAACATCCGCTGATCGGACCGACGGAAATGGGGAGGCCCTGGTTTGGCAAGCTCGTCATCCCCTCCAATCGCTCATCCCATTGAATATGTGCTACGGAATCGGCCCGCCATTCCAACATCGCGGGCAACCCACCTACCCTCGCTTCGGCCGCCCACATGGCCACGGGGTCTGGCACCATGCCCAAATACCAATCCAACCTTCCAGTCCCGCGAGAAACGAGCCTTTCGGCGGTGCTGGCCTCTTCTAATGCAGCAGACAGCGCCTGTTCCAATGCCCCTGGGTTCAGATGGGGTTGCGGATGGTGGTAGGGATTCATGCCCGGCTCCCACAAGTGCTGGTTTGCCGCCGCTCCGCAATGCCGTGTGTCTGACCTCATCACTGGGCGCCCTCCTCCACCCAAAGATTCAGAAGCGTAGGGCATGGCGTCTATGATTTGACCACTGGCATTCCGAAGCAGCACCGCACCTCCACCGTTGACCAAGGCTGGCCAGGTGACCAACGGCATAGGAACCGCGTTTTCAAAGGTGAAGTCCGCACTGTCAGTCGCTCGGTAAGCCACAAGTGTTGTGCCAATGGGCCAGCATCCTTCTGCACACAACCGCGGAACCCCATTCCAATCCAAAGACCAACCATCAGAGGTCACGCAAGTGTCTGCCGCTTCCGCACCGATGGCCGTCATCGCAATAAACTCTGATTCCGGCGCCCCCAGAGGAGGTGTAGGGTCCGGGTGAATGGCCGTCAAGACCCATTGGCAGAATCCGCCAAAGGGATACAGTGTGATTGCCGAACAGATACAGGCCGTCTTGACCAGCCCGGTCATCTTGGTCGTGTCGGGGCGCAACGAATTGAAATACGGGTGCGTCATCATCATGCCGCAACCTCTTAACTTTGCTGCCGTTTCCGGCGTCGCTCACAACCCAAGGCCCAACGTCTGCAGATCGCAAAGGAGACAACTCAACCCTCGACCGAACACCCCTCATGTCACCTTCTACCCACGGACGAACTGTAGCCATCATTGGCGCCACAGGCTTGGTTGGTCGCACCATCATCGCAGGATTGGCCGCCCGCAAATTTCCCATCAAGGAACTCATCCCCGTGGCCAGCAGCAGGTCTTTAGGCACCAAGGTGGAGTTCAAAGGCCAAGAAGTCCCGGTGGTCAGTGTTGAAGAAGCCGTGAAACGCCAACCGGACCTTGCTCTGTTCAGCGCCGGGAGTGATGTCAGCAAACAATGGGCACGCGCCTTTACCGACAGAGGCACCACCGTCATTGACAACAGCTCTGCATGGCGGATGGACCCCTCTGTTCCGCTCATTGTGCCCGAGGTGAATGCCGACGCCGCGGGTGACCACCTCCTCATCGCTAACCCCAACTGTTCGACCATACAACTCGTTATGGCACTCAAGCCGCTGCACGACCGGTTCTTGATCCGCAGGGCCATCGTGAGCACGTACCAAAGCGTGACCGGCACTGGACAAGCAGGCATTGATCAGTTGGAAAGCGAATCCCAAGGCTCTGAAGCTACACGGGTATACCCGCATGCCATAGACCGCAACTGCTTGCCCCACTGCGACGTCTTTTTGGAGAATGACTTCACGAAAGAGGAGATGAAGCTGCACCACGAGACCAAGAAAATCTTGGATGACGCCGATGTACAAGTCAGCGCAACTGCCGTGCGGGTTCCCGTTGTAGGCGGTCACTCTGAGAGTGTCTATTTGGAATTGGAGCGGCCCTTCAGTGTCCCAGATGTCAAAGAAGCCCTGCAGCTCATGCCCGGCCTGATCATTCAGGACGACCCCATGGCCAACATCTACCCGATGCCCAAGAAGGCCGAGGGAAAGGACGAAGTGTTCGTTGGCCGGATTCGCCGCGATTTGACCGAGGTCCAAGGACTTCACCTGTGGATTGTGTCAGACAACCTGCGGAAAGGCGCCGCCATCAACGCGATCCAGATCGCAGAATTCCTCCAAAAATCCGGTAGATTCCGCAAGTAATGTGGCGCGTCTATTCAAGAGGAACCTCACTTTTTATGCTCGCTATTGCGGGCTGTAGTTTCTTGGACGCCCAAGAAGATCCATGCACCCTGCTGCCCGACGCTGGACCCTGCGAGGCAGCCATTCCCGCTTGGTATTTCGACCAAGAATTTGGCGCCTGCACACAATTTACATGGGGAGGATGTGCGGGCACTGTTCCTTTTGAGACCCTCGAAGATTGTTTGGCCGCTGATTGTTTGGCCGAACCCAACTTGAGCGGTTTGTGTGACTCCATTCATGTCACTGTTGAAATGGTAGGTTCCGCCGAATTAGGCTACCTGGAAATTCTGGTCAATCCAGATTACAATACGCCGTATTGGTTCGGCTATGCGGGCTTTGCTTTGTTTGATCTTGAGGACAACTTGCTCGCCGCGGAGAACGTCTCCTCAGCGCCGAACGCCTTCGGATTTGATGGGAGTGTGGAACCCCACGTGCGTTTCCTGGAGTATCAAAACGGCGTGGACCTGAGCACATGGACGGACCCGTTTGAAGTCGAGCTTCGACTTTACGAGGGTTGGATGGCTGGGAATTCGATGGAACGTTGCAACTGGTTGTGGAGCGGTTTAGGTGACCAAACAAACAGCACAGACGCGCTCACTGAGCCAGAGGAAGCTTCCCTTTATCCATGGAAGACGTATGACCTGCTGGGTCGGCCTGCAGACCCGTTGACTGGCAAGTTGTTGATTCAGGTCAGCCCGTCTGGGCGGGCAAGAAAGGTGTTGATCAGCGAATGATGTCCCCCGGTTCAGCGCCTTCCTCTGGCGTTACGAACCGCAATCCACCATCTTCTGTAGATGCCATGAGGACCATGCCCTGAGACACTACACCCCGGATTTTTCTCGGCGCCAAATTGGCCAACAATACCACCCTTCGGCCCACCACTTCTTCGGGGCTAAAATGCTCCGCAATGCCACTTACCACTGTGCGCTCGTCGTAGCCCGTCCTGACGATCAGCTGAAGCAACTTGTCAGCACCTTTCACTTTTTCAGCCGAGAGGACCTCTGCGACCCGCAAGTCCATCGACTGGAAGTCATCGAACGTTGTTTCATCCTTTTCCGGCTCAACATCGCGCATCCCCTCGAGTTCGGGGCCCATTTTGGCCTGTTGCTCGGCCACCTGTTCATCGGTGATCTTTTCAAATAGGATCGGCAATGGCCCCAAGGGCTGCCCTTCTGGAACCAACGAACCTCCCGCGGCATCCCATGGCAATCCTGATGTTCCGAGCGCATCGGTTAATCGGGCCGCAGTCTTGGGCAGGAATGGAGCCAACACCACGGCGGCATTGGCTGTGACCTGCAACGCCAAATGCAAGATGTCCGCAGCCCGCACAGGGTCTGTCTTGGCCACCTTCCAAGGCTCTTCTTCTGTCAGGTATTTGTTGCCCGCACGGACAAGCCCCATGGCATGCTGAAGCGCCTCTCTGAAACGATAACGCTCGATGGCCTCTCCCACCGCTTCTGGTGTACCCTTCATCAGAGAAAGCAAGGCCTCATCTACATCGGTCCACTGGCCCGAGGCACCCGGAACCTTGCCCCCATGAAATTTCCCAGTGAGCACGAAAACACGGTTCACAAAATTGCCAAGTACATCAGCGAGTTCGTTGTTCACCCGAGACTGGAAATCCTCCCAGGTAAATTCAGCATCCTTTTGCTCGGGCATAATGGACGCGAGTACATAGCGCATCTCATCGCTCCGTCCATCAAAATCCTGGACGTATTCACTGGCCCACACCGCCCAATTGCGCGAAGTCGAAATCTTGTCCCCTTCGAGGTTCATGAATTCGTTGGCAGGAACATTGTGTGGCAACAGATATTCCCCCTGCTCTTTCAGCAAAATGGGGAAGATGATGCAGTGGAAGACGATGTTGTCCTTGCCAATGAAATGCACCAACTGGGTGTCTTTGTCCTTCCAATATGGCTCCCAATCCACCCCCTTCTTGGCGGCCCAATTGCGGGTGGCTGTGATGTATCCGAGGGGCGCATCAAGCCACACATACAAGACCTTTCCGTCGGCACCTTCCACGGGCACTGGAACTCCCCAATCGAGGTCCCGCGTCATGGCACGGCTCTGAAGCCCTCCATCAATCCAACTGCGGCATTGGCCCAGTACGTGGGCCTTCCAAGCTTTGGGGTCGTGATGGACCTCGCCATCTAGCTTGCCCTGCTCCAAGTACTCACGCAGCCAATCCTCGTGTCGGTCCATGGGGAGATACCACAACGTGGTTTCCCGCATTTCTGGCGTGGCCCCGCTCAGGGTACTTTTCGGCCCGATCAGTTCTTCTGGTGACAGCGCTGAACCGCACTTCTCACATTGATCGCCAAACGCTTTTTCATGCGCACATTTTGGACAGGCGCCTTGGATGTAGCGGTCGGCAAGAAACTGCTGTTCGATGGGATCATAGAACTGCTGGCGCGTCTCCTCCGTGAACGCCCCTTTCTCGAGAAGGTCCAGAAAAAAAGACTGGGCAAACTCATGGTGTTCAGCACTCGAAGTGCGGTCATAGTGGTCAAAATCAATATCCAAGCCCCTAAATGCCCCCTGCATTTCTTCGTGGTAACGGTCCACAATAGCGCGTGGTGTGGTGCCCTCCTTGCGGGCGCGCAGGGTGATGGCTGCGCCATGTTCGTCAGAACCGCACACCCACACAACATCCCGTTTTCGGGCCCTTAGGTAGCGGACATAAAGGTCTGCAGGCAAATAGGCACCGGCAATGTGGCCAATGTGAATGGGGCCATTGGCATATGGCAATGCCGAAGTGACGAGGGTGCGGGCGGGTTGCTCGGACATGGAGAGCGAAGGTAATTCGAGGAAAGTCGTGTCCTGCGCTAGAACCAACCGATATTGACCCGCACAACACTCAAAGAATGTGGAAACGCATATTTATTGCCTTAGTGGGCTTGGTATTGCAATGGACGGCGAACCCTTTCGGTGCATGGGCAGGCGAACAGGATTTGGGATGCACACCTGACTCTGTCCTATTCGGAACCAACCCACGCCCCTGGTACCCAGGCGAACCCATTCAATGGGCTGACCAACGCCTGCTGGACAGTCTCATCGCCACGAAGCCAGACAGGTTGGACTATCAGGTCGAGTCTCCCAGGTCGAAAGGCTACACCAAATCCCTTCAATACTTTAGGTCACCCGAAGGAAAGAGCGCCCTCTTTGTCCAAGGAGACTTGCGCTATATCAGGGATGAAAATGGCGCCAACGCCAGCTCCAGCATCGTCGTTGGCCACAATTACTGGTCTCACTCTTTTTGGTATCAGGGACAATTGCATTTTCAGAATGGTCAGGCGAACTGGTTCAAGCATGCCCAACGGTTATACCATTCGCAGGAAACCGGAGAAATCGAATTCCGAGTGTGTGCTGAGGCACCTGAAGGTGCTGAAAATGCGGTTGTATTCAACAACGACACCGCCTCATTCTTCATCATGATGACAGGCCATCTGGAAGATGCCAATGAACATCCAGAAGTGTATTGTCTTCCGCACAGATCGTCCCATTGGCTCCACTTGGGCCAACTCCACAATGGCATGTCACGGATCAAAGGGCGCTCCCATGGCAAGTCGCTGAAGGACTACATCCTGATTTCTGGAGAAGGGACATACATCGTCTTGCGTAAATCCGATTTACAGTGGACAGAATTGCCCTCCCCTTTGGCGCAGTTCAGGGCAAAACACCATCGTATTCAAACAGGGAAATCACCCAATAGCTGGTTTGTTTACAGGGGAAATACCGCCGAATACAGCGGGACAGAAGGAAGATGCACGGAAGATTTTTCCGAGCTTGTGAAAGGGGCGGTATGGTCTCCTCTGGTCATTCCCCCAACGCCCACCCCCTTTATTGTGAGGGTCTTGAATAAAAGAGAAGCTTGGATTGTCCTCGTGGTTCTTGCTGTCTGCGCAGCATTGATTGTTCAAGTTCAACGGAAAGGCAAAAGCCAGGCCCTTGAAATCCGGGGTGATTTCTCACAAAGCCTTGGCGAACCTTCGCCTTTGTTCCTGTCACTTATGAAGCATTCCAAAAAGGACTTTTCCTCGGAAGAGCTTGATGTTATGATTGGGCTTTCCAATGTCCAATCCCCGGAAACCCGACGTTCGCGCCGAGCGAGAATCATACAGCTCATCAATACAGAAAGTGAAGCGCGGTTTGGAAAGGTGCTGTTGATGCGCAAGAAATCGGAATCTGATAAGCGGGTGGTGATCTATCGGGTTCAAGACCTCTCCAACGAAGCGTAAGGTCAGAGCTCAGCTATCTTCGTGGGCATGTATGGTTCCATGAAATCCCACCTCGAAGACAGTCTCGCTTCATTGAAGCAGGAAGGCTTATTCAAAAATGAGCGCGTCATCGTTTCGGTTCAAGACGCTTCCATTCGGCTGGACGACGGAAGTGAGGTGTTGAACTTCTGTGCAAACAACTACCTGGGTCTTTCGTCTCACCCCCGTGTCGTAGAGGCCGCCAAACGTGCCATCGACGAGCGTGGATTCGGCATGTCATCCGTTCGGTTCATTTGTGGTACACAAGACATTCACAAGGATTTAGAGCGTACGATTGCGGACTTTCACCACACTGAAGACACCATTCTCTACGCCGCCGCATTTGATGCCAATGGGGGTGTTTTTGAGCCGCTGCTCACTGCCGAGGACGCCATTATTTCTGATGCGCTCAACCACGCCTCGATCATTGATGGGGTGCGCCTCTGCAAGGCCGCTCGCTACCGCTACGCGAACAACGATATGGCCGACCTCGAGGCCCAGCTTCAAGCGGCCACAGAAGCCGGGCACAGGTTCAAAATCATCGTAACCGACGGGGTGTTTTCCATGGACGGCTATGTGGCGCAGATTGGACACATCTGCGACCTTGCAGACAAGTACGACGCCCTTGTGATGGTCGATGAATGCCACGCTACCGGCTTCATCGGAAAAACAGGCCGTGGTTCGATTGAACTGCGCGATGCCTTGGGCAGGGTGGACATCATCACAGGCACGCTTGGAAAAGCGCTGGGAGGTGCAATGGGTGGATTTACCACCGGGCGTGCTGAAATCATCGAGATGCTGCGTCAACGCAGCCGTCCTTACTTGTTCTCCAACTCGCTGGCTCCAAGTATTGTTGGCGCCAGCATAGAGGTGTTCCGCATGCTCGATGAGACCACAGCATTGCGCGACCGCCTCGAAGAAAACACGGCGTATTTCAAAGACGGCTTGCGCCGAATCGGGCTCGATTTTAAAGATGGCGAGAGTGCCATTGTCCCTGTGATGTTGGGCGATGCTCAGCTCAGCCAGGTCATGGCCGATGCCTTGCTCAAAGAGGGCATTTACGTCATTGGCTTCTTTTACCCTGTTGTGCCTAAAGGCCAAGCGCGCATCAGGGTCCAATTGAGTGCCGCCCACACACAGGAGCACTTAGACCGCGCTTTGGCAGCTTTTGAAAAGGTGGGCCGGGAGCTGGGCGTGCTGAACGCCATGGCCTAACCCCCATGCGCATTCTGGTCATTGGACAAGGGCTTGCTGGCACGCTAGTCAGTCACTTTGGCCTGCAACGGGGGTGGGACGTCCATGTCATAGATGCTGGCTACCCCTCGGCATCTTCTGTTGCTGCCGGGATGTTCAACCCTATGTCATTTAGACGCATCGTAGAGGTGTGGGAGGCGGAAGAGCATCTCAACATCATGCGGAAAACGTTTGCTGAACTAGAGTCCATCACGTCTACCAAACTGCTGCATGACCTTCCCATTCACAAAAGACTGGCCAACGCAGAATACGCCGGGCTCTGGCAGGATCAAACCGAGCACCTCAAGTGGCTTTTACCACCCACGAAGTGTTGGCCTGAAGAAGGCGTTGTTGAGGGCGGCGGATGGGTCAACCTGCCCCTTTTACTGTCGACCTGGAGGACACGGCTCATTGACGAAGGACGCTTTGAACAGCGGCCCTATCAAGACGACGATGGACGAGGGCTGAGCCATGGGACTTGGGACGCTGTGGTGGATTGTCGCGGCACAGCAACGGGATTGGACACGCAGATGCCACAACTCGACATCAGGGCCAACCGCGGCGAACTTCTAACCGTTGAGCAGCAGGCCCATTCCATCAATCCTCCCGATGCGCACATATTGAATTTCGGAAAGTGGACCATTCCGACCAGCCCTGGTCAATGGCGCCTTGGCGCCAGTTACGAGTGGAACCGAACGGACTTAGATCCAACAGCCGGAACCCAGCAATTTCTGCTCAACGCTCTTGACTCCGCTGTACCAGGCATAGGTCAGCTCAAGGTGACACAGCACCTTGTCGGTCTGAGGCCCGTTTCACGCGATCGACGGCCTGCCGTTGGCCCATATCCGGGTCTTCCTGGTTGGTTTGTCTTGAACGGATTGGGCACACGAGGCGTATTGATTGGGCCCCGATGGGCCCTTCATTTGATGAATATCATTGCTGGTGATTCAACAGCAACTACTGAAACACAGCCAAATAGACTCATTTTTGGATGATTCTAATTTCAATTCAATTTGAAATTAACTTCGGACCGTGTCCTCAACGGCCCTTTCTGCACTCAGTCCAGCCCGACAACATTTCATCTCCGCATGGCCGGACGTGATGAAGCCGTGGTCCCTTCCGAAAGCTGCCGCCAAAATTCACGCCCTTCTCCTCTCCGCTCCAGCGCCACTGTCGGCAGACGACATCATCAGCGCACTGGAATTGAGCAGTGGTTCTGCGAGCACGCAATTGAGGCTCCTGACCGAATTGGGAATGGTCGAAAGGCTGCGCATCATGGGACTCCGGAAGTCGCATTATTCGGCCATATCTGATCCAGCACACATTTTTGTAGCCCTGGCCGAAGTGCGGAAACGACATGCTTTCAAGGCCATGGACACCATGGCTCCTGTCATCACTTCTATTGCACAAAAAGAAGATGTTGACTGGCTCAATACTGTCTGGCAACTGCAAGCTTTGTCCAACTTGATGAACCAATGGTTTCAGGTGTGCACCACAAAAGATCCCGAATGGACGGTCCGCTTTATGCAGTCTGCCATTTCACCAGATCATTAGCCGTTTAAATTTTTGAACTTCCATTACTTTGTTCATTATCAATATTTTAAATTCCCTCTACTCTAGTTGTTTTTTTCAAATAAAAATGAAATTATGATTGACTCCACCATCGAAAAAGCACTGAACGACCAAATTGAAATGGAAGCGCTCAGTTCACACTTCTATCTCGCCATGGCCAGCTGGTCGGAAAACCAAGGTCTCAATGGCACTGCAGCTTTTCTATACCGTCACAGCGACGAAGAGCGCTTGCACATGCTCAAGTTGGTCCGGTTTGTAAACGAAAGAGGTGGGCGCGCTGTGATTCCTGCTTTGGACGCACCGCAATCTGAATTCTCGGATTTACCCGCCATCTTCTCCACACTTCTGGACCACGAAACCAAAGTCACGGCGAGCATCAACGATGTCGTCGACCTCTGCTTGAAGAGAAAAGACTACACTACGCACAACTTTATGCAGTGGTATGTCGCTGAACAAATTGAAGAGGAGGCCTTGGCCCGCAACATTTTGGACAAGCTCGCCTTGATTGGACAGGACAAGGGAGGGCTGTATTTGTTTGATCGAGATCTGGAACAACTGCAACCTGAAGCATAAGTCAGGGCCTGCAGTGTACTTTGCAAGTGCGCGGTTCAATATGTTACGGTCCATCCATATCCCCTCTGCGGCCATCTTGGCTATCGTGCTGATTGCAGCCCAGCTTGCCAGGGCTGAAAATGAGCCGTCACAGCAAGCCCGCCAAGTTGACTTTGTTTGGTTTGAGCCCTCATCCGCAGTGACACGGTCCGTTTCTCTGGCTTTAAGCCCTGACCCTGAAATTGATCGCTCACCCATTTGGGCCGTGATTTATGGACGGTATATCTACTTGCTCGGCAGGGAAATGTTCTGGCCTGATATTGCCGCACAAGACCGTTTTAGAATCGCCATTGTGAATTGGCCCGACCTCGCTCAAGACCTTGCTGATCAACTCGAAGGGCGTTCTATTGCTGGACTGCAGGTCGACATCATCGCCCTTGACACCAAAGCACTGGCCAGCGAAAAACGTGACTTCACCATGCTCTTTGTGGGAGGGTCAAACCGTTCTGATGCACTGCCTTCCTTGAATAGCAGCTTGGCCAAATGGATGAAGAGGGGAGATAAAAAGGCCCTCATCGTCACGGATGGCGGAGCGATTCCGGGCCATGACGTCGCATTCAGGCGCACCAAACAAGGGGAAACCCTGTCATTGTGTGTGGCCCCTGATGAAACTGCGCTGGCAGCCAAGCCACTCGACCTTCCCCTTCACTTCATGCAACGTCGGTGCCCATGAAGACTTTGCGCCATACTCCAGTGACCCCGCCAAATGGCGTCTTCCTTTGTGCCGTCCTGGCCATCATGTTGGTCGGCATTTTAGAGTGCCCTCCCATTTGGGCTCAGGGGCCGCTCACGCTCAAGGCCATCGAACTTTCGGAAGCTGGCAACCTCACGGAAGCTGAAGCCGTTCTAAAAGAAGCCGTGTCTGGAACGGAAGGCAACGACCCCATGACGTGGTACGTCCAAGCCTTTGTGCTGAAGGAACACTTTATCCAAGACGGACGCCTGCCGACCGATCCGCGGCGCTCCATGGCCCTCCAAAGCGTGCGCGAGTGCATTCAACGAGACGCAAACAACCGCCTTGAAAAATGGTGGCGGCCTCTCTTGGTTTTTCTAGGTGAAAGCTACTTGGCGGACGTACAGTTGGAAATACGCAACCTCGCCCCAGATCAGCCTGTTCTAGCCGAACAGTATTTCAGCGCCTATGCAGACATTCAACAGGACCTGGACCCCGACGTCGACACGGCTGCAGAATGGGTGCTCATGCAACAGCAACTGGGAGAGACGGCCATGACTGAAGCCCGCGAATTGGAGCGAAACGGAGCTGGCCCTTGGTTTGCATTGGGAACCCACCACTACACGCTGGCCACCACACAAAACCACGACCAATACCGTTCCTATTTCAACCTTGCCGTCCACACCTACAACCAAGGAGTGCGCGAGTTCAAGGCGGCAGAAGACAACCTCGACGCCATCGATTCAGCACTTGCTGACGCCTCCCAACATTGGTTGAATGCCTCGCGCCTTCTGGAATCTGCCATCGCCCAAGACGGCACCCAAACTGAAGGCTTCGAAGCGCTGGCCATCGTATCGAACGCATTGCTCAACCAAGATCGAATTGAGTGGTGCAAAGCGCACATCAAGGAGCTGGAAGGGGAATGAAATGAGGCAGTGGTTCCACTCCATCGGTGCGCGGATATTCGCGGGTTTTGGGCTCTTCATTATGGCGCTGGCTGTGTTTTTTATCCTCACTGCACGCACCACCCGCGACCAAGCCAGTCTGCTCGAACAGAGCATGATTTGGGATCAAGCCAAGGGTGAAGTCTCCAAGCTACTCCAAAGGGTTGAAGCCATGCGCGCTTATGCCCTGCTCGCAGCGAGACTCCCTGAACCCAGCCACCTGCACGTCGACGCCCACCAGTCATTGGACCGCTTGCAAATGGGCTTTGCATCCAAGTTGGAAGTCCTGAGAAAGGCAGCGCCTGATCAGTCGGAAACCCATGAACGGCTGTTCAAGCACCACATTGCTGCAGACGCCCTTCTGGATGCCTTGCAAGGCCTCGTGCCGCCGGGAACCCGAAAAGCGGAACTGGAAGTGGATTTTGACCGGCTATGGAAAGTGGATGAGCTGCTGGACAACCCTTTTAGCCCCGGTTCAGACTTGACATCTAGGCTCGACTCTTTGGAAACAGACCTGGTCACCTTAGAAGCTCATTTTTCGCAATCCGCAGCCATCACCGATGATGCCGTCCAAGCGAGTGGCCAGCGGTTGGACACCCTTGTTCGGTGGATTTCGCTCTTTGTACTGCTCGCAGGCTTGGGCATTGCAGGAGGTGTTACCCGGGCCATCCGTCAGCCTTTGCTTAAGGTTCGGGCACGATTGCTTTACCTGTCTCGGGGCATTGACCACCCATTTTCCATGCCCGACAGGAAGGACGAGATTGGAGAAATGGCCCGTGCATTGGACCGATTGGCAGAAGGCCTTCGCCGAACGCGGGAGTTCAGTGCAGCTGTGGGTCAAGGTCAATTCGACGCCACTTACACCCCCCTTTCAGAAGAAGATGTCTTGGGCAAAACCTTGCTCGCCATGCGCGATGACCTTGCCAGCTATGAAAAGGAGATGGAAGCCAAGGTGGAGGAGCGCACCGAAATCCTGTCCAAACAGACTGCCCAACTCGAAGCCCAAGGCGATGAAATTGGGCGGCTCTACAACGACCTGACTTCCAGCATTGACTATGCCCGCAGGATTCAGGGCGCCATTCTTCCCAGCGAGCCCAACCGCAAGCTCATTTTCGACCGCAACTTCGTTTTGTACATGCCCCGAGATGGTGTCAGTGGTGACTTTCCATGGTTCCATAAGCTCGACGCATGGCGCATGTTCGCGGCGGTTGACTGCACTGGCCACGGCGTCCCAGGAGCCTTTATGAGTTTGCTCGGACACAATGCACTCCAGCACATTGGCAAAGTGTACACCAAGCCAGGCAAAATTCTGGATAGGCTCAACGAACTCGCGCGAAACGTACTGCACCGCGGCGAAGACAGTGGTTTGAATGCCGAAGACCAAGTCCCCGATGGTATGGACATCGGATTGATCTCCATCAACTTGGAGGAGGGTACCTTGGAATACGCTGGCGCCAACTCGCCTGCCTACATCGTCCGGAAAGGGGAGGTCATAGAACTCAAGCCGGACAAGCGTGCCATCGCCAGCTTCGAACCAGGATTGCATACCTACACCACCCAAACAGTGGCCCTTCAAGATGAGGATATGGTGTACTGTGCCTCTGATGGATACGCGGATCAATTTGGTGGTCCAAAAGGCCGCAAATTCATGCGGAAGCGGTTTAGGGGTTTACTGTCGGAAATGGCGGTGATGTCCGTAGACGAACAAGAACGACAGCTGCACAGTCGCATCGAAAACTGGCGCCAAGAGGCAGAGGAAGACCAGGTCGATGACATTCTGGTGTGCGGGGTCCGCATTCGACTCGGATGACTGCGGAAAAGCCCAACCCACTCTGGTTCAAGAAAGCCGTATTGCGGCTGATGGGATGGTCCTGGGTTCAAAGGGCTTGGCGCGATGGGCTTGGGCCTTCCAACGTGGTCATGTTCCTGGCCGTCATTCTTGGCATCATCGCCGGATTGCTGGCCGTTTTCCTCAAGAACGGCATTGGTTGGCTCCGCCAACTGCCCTGGATTGCCGATGGCGACCAAGGGTGGGAAATCCGTTTTGTGTTGCCCACCATCGGACTCGTTTTGACCCACCTTTTGGTTCGACATGTGTTCTCGAACCGCCACCCCGGTCCCGGCATTCCCGCCACCCTGCACGCCATTTCTCGAATGCGGGCACGGCTGTCAAGGATGTCGATGATCAGCCCGGTCTTTGGATCCTTCATCACCGTAGGATTCGGTGGAAGTGCGGGGCTTGAAGCGCCAACGGTGCAAAGCAGTGCTGCCTTTGCCAGCGAGGCCGCAAGACAATTTAACCTCGACTATCGCCACCGTTTGGTATTGATTGGCTGTGCGGCAACGGCCTCACTCGCCGCCATGTTTAGTGCCCCACTCGCCGCGATTGTCTTTGCTGTGGAGGTGATCATGATCGACATGACCACGGCGAGCTTGGTGCCTTTGCTCATTGCATCTCTGTCTGCACTCCTTACCACAAACCTGTTCATCGACCCTGAAGAACTCGTCCAAGCGGGGAGGAACCTCCCGGAATGGGATGGAACCTTCCTAGCTTTTGTGCCTTTTGCGGTCATCTGTGGCCTGGCTTCCGTTTGGTTCAGTGCGGTGTACCGCGGTGCAGGAAGAGCGATGAGGCGCTTCCGCCATACCGGCGCCCGGATTGTCGTCGCTGGATCGTTGGTGGGGGTCGCTCTTGTGGCTTTTCCATCGCTTTACGGAGAAGGTTTTGAAATCATCAACGATTTGTTGAGGGGGCACACAGGCCAGCTCGATCCCACACAACGCGTCCAATTTATCCCGGACAACACCCTACGGATGGTGGCTGTTTTGGGGATTCTGTGGCTCTGTAAACCGGCACTGACCGGACTGACTGTTGGGGCCGGTGGCGTAGGAGGGGTCTTTGCGCCCGCCTTGTTCAGCGGTGCGGTCCTTGGCGCACTGTACTTGAACCTGACCGATCTAATTTTTCCAAGCTGGCACCTCATCGGTGGACACTTTGTGCTGGCCGGAATGGCCGGGCTGATGGCTGGCATTTTGCGGGCCCCACTCACAGCGATTTTCCTTGCAGCCGAAGCCAGCGGCGGCTACGACCTGTTCATTCCACTCATGTTGACCAGCGCCATAGCGTTTCAGACTGCGCGGTGGATGCGGCCCAACAGCATCTATACGGAAGAGTTGGCGGAACGGGGTGACTTGATCACACACGACAAAGACAAGGCCGTCCTGACCCTGATGAAGCTTGCCGATGAAGTCGAGCGGGACTTTGATCCCGTTCGGCCCGAGATGAACCTCGGCGAGCTCGTCGAAGTCGTGGCCAAGAGCCGGCGCAACATTCATCCTGTGCTTGACCCACAGGGGCGGCTGGTCGGTATTGTTCCTCTCGAAGAGATCCGTGGTGTCATGTTTGATCGTGAGCGCTATCTCGAGTTCACCGTTCAGGACCTGATGGTGGTTCCTGCTGCCACGCTCGACTTGAGTGACCAGATGGATCAAGTCATGTCCAAATTCGACCGGACGCAAGCTTGGAATTTGCCTGTGCTTCAAAGCGGCCAGTATGTGGGGTTTGTGAGCCGCTCCAAGCTCTTTGGGGCCTATCGAAATTGGCTTCAGGCGGTGTCCGAGGAGTGAAAATCCCAGACTGACCGTTGCGCACATGACACTTGTCATGTGCATTCCTCTCAAGGGTCAATTCTAGACGGCAAGAACAGGGCCTCTTTTGGACCTGTACCGCAAAGTTCTTGCCGCTATGAAAAACTTCTATCCCTCTTCAGTTTGTTGCACGGCTGCGTTCGCTTTCACGACCGCCCTCCTTTTCTCCTCATGCAACCCCAGTGCGGACAACAACCCCGAGCCGGAACAACAAGACGCTCAAATGTTGGCGACCATCATTGACGCACTTGGTCAACAGGGCTACAACCAACTTCTGATGCCCGACCCCCACAACCTAGCGGCCATTCCGCAACACCCCAAAAACCCCTTGACACAGCAAAAGGTGTCGCTGGGCCGCATGTTGTTCCACGAAACTGCGTTGGGCTTGAATGCAGAGGAAGAGAGCGGAATGGGCACCTACAGTTGTGCGAGTTGCCACCATGCTTCTGCAGGTTTCCAAGCCGGCTTGCAACAAGGATTGGGCGACGGGGGGGTCGGGTTTGGCGTCCGGGGCGAAGGCAGGGTGATCTCTCCCAAATATGATCCTGAGACCATCGACCGCCAACCCATGCGGAGCCCCACCGCCATGAATGGTGCCTTTACGCCTGTCACCCTCTGGAACGGTCAATTCGGCGCTATCGGACCCAATGCGGGCACTGAAGCACAATGGGCAGAAGGCACCCCTCTGGAGGTAAACTACTTGGGATACCCTGGCCTTGAGACCCAAGCCATTGCCGGCCTGACGGTGCATCGGATGGCTCCGGATGCGGACTTCTTTGACCGCATGCCCGGTTACGTTGCGATGTTCGATGCTGCTTTTCCGGAGATCAAGAAGGCCAACCGCTACAGCGTGGAAATGGCGGGATTGGCCATTGCCGCTTACGAGCGGACCATCATGTCTTCCGAAGCCCCTTTTCAGCGGTGGTTAAACGGACAGCAGACGGCCATGTCTCCCGCACAAAAGGACGGCGCCATGGTGTTCTTCGGGGCTGCTCAATGCGGCACCTGCCACAATGGTCCTGCACTGTCGGACGGTGGGTTTCACGCGCTGGGGATGCCGGACATGCCCAGCAACGACCTCCTCGACGCCAGCATGGACGATTACGGAATGTCCAGCGCTGATGCCGCTTTGGGGCGGGGTGGATTCACTAGGGTAGAGGGCGACAAGTATGCCTTCAAAACCCCGCAGCTCTACAACCTCAAGGACAGCCCTTTCTTTGGCCACGGGGGTACCTTCTACTCCTTGGAAGAAGTGCTGGACTACAAGATGGCTGGCACTGCGGCCAAATCCGAAGTGACACCCTACTTATCGCACAATTTCGATGCGATTGAAATCACCGAAGAGCAGCAAAGCAACCTCCTTCAGTTCTTGCAGGAAGCCTTGTATGACCCTTCATTGGATCGGTATGTGCCAGGCAGCACACTGAGTGGTCAGTGTTTCCCAAACAACGACACCCAGTCTTCTATTGATTTGGGTTGCGTTGAAGTCTTGTGACGAGGGAAGCCGTGGGAGATCAGCGCAGCACCAACAGGCGCTGAACAGTCTGCCGACTTTCTGAACTCAACCCAATAAAGTGAACCCCGGGGGCCAATCCTGTGAGGGAGACGCGGCGTCCGCCATTTCCGATCAGTGGCTCCCGGTAAACGAGGCGCCCAGTGGCATCGCGGACACTCAAAACAGCCTCGCTTCCCGGCCAAAAAGCCGCTACCGTAGCCGCGCCATCACTGGGGTTCGGGAAGACGTCAAGAGAAAGGCCCTTTGACGCCATGTCCTCCACAAAAGACTGGACATTGCCGAGCGAATCCACGCCATAAACATTGATGTCGTCAATGAAGACGTTGTTTCCGCCTTTAGACTCGAACTCGAACCTTACCCTGAGGTTCGGCACCATATAAATCTCATTGTTGACCTCTTCCAAATGGCCGGTCCATTCATCGGTCCCTGAAGGATAGAAGTTGCCCCCATGGTCCTCTGCAGTTGGCAAGTCGATGATGCCCCTGTGAAATTGACGGGTGTTCCATGTGTCTCCACAGTCCTTGCTCACTTGCAGTTTGAGCCGGTCGTCGGTTTCGCCCGTGGTGCGGTGGCTGTAAGCGTATTTATAAGAGATGAATACGGCGGCCATTCCCGAAGCATCGTACGTTGTAGACGTCGTCCGGGTGATCTCCCCGCCTTCGTTTTGGCGGTTGCGCACATACAATGAGCGCGACCCTGAGTAACCGGTGGTCTCGCGAATTTGCCAAGGCTGGCCGCTGAGCGTTTGAACCTCCCACTGGCCTTCGCTCCAAGGTCCGGAGCCCGCCTCGAAACCCTCTACCATAGGAGACGGCAACATGCCATCATCCAACACAGAAATGACCATTGGATCCAAAGAAGTCACTGCCCCTGTCTCATTGGACACGGTCAAATACACCTCGTACTCCCCTGCCTCAGCATAAACGTGCGATGGGTTTTGATCCGAATCCGACGAACCTTCGAGAACAGCGCCGTCACCAAAATCCCAAGACCATCCCGTCACACCAAAGAAGCTGGCATCGGTAAACTGAACAGGGTTCCCCAGACAGACTTCGTTGCGGTCAACGGTAAACTCCGCCCGACACAACAATTCTTCCTCGAAAACGCCGGTGTCTTCCAAGTTCTGTGGCGTCCACAATTCATCGCGGTCCGCCAGGCTATTGTTCAAGGCGGTGCGCATGCGGGCACGCTGACCCAGGGTGTACATCTTGCTGCAATAGCTGTACTCCATGTAGTTCTGTACGTTGTCCAATGTGCCGCATGTGGTGCGCTCAGGGTCGCAAAATCCGACAGGACTGCCCAAGCAAAGCGGCGTATCCTCGACGCCATCATCAACGTCGCAGTTTTCCTCCTCGTTGGGGTTATTGGAACTGCCCCAGGTGTGGGGAAGGTTGAGCCAGTGACCGCATTCGTGGGTCAAAGTGCGGCTGCGATAGGTGTTGCTCGTCCCAATGCTGCCCACGTAGTCATGCTTCAAAACGATGCCGTCTGTATTGGCCCCCCAGTCCGAAGGATAATTTGTGTACCCGGCAGCACCTGCGGCACTCGCCGCGACATAAACATTCATGTAGCTATTGCGGGGCCAATGAATGAGCTGCTTCATCTCATTGTTCCCTTCGTAGGTCAGTTCGTCCTGCAACCGGTTAATCCCCGAATGGCAATTGCCCGATGGATCACGCTTGGCCAACCTGAATTCTACGTCAACGTCTGCAGCGATGTCCACGAATCCAGCGACAATTTGGCCAGTATCCGCATTGAGCTTCCGAAAGTCCGCATTGAGGATTTCCATGGCATCAAAAATCTGCGCGTCGCTGATGTTCTCCTCTCCATTGTCGTGGATCACATGAAAAACAACCGGAATGATGTACACCTCACTGTCGCCCCCGCCTCTTTGAAGCAGGCTCTGTGCAGATGCTCTGGTCGCCTGTTCTGCCGCTACGCGGGCCTCCGCGGCACCAGGGTAGGACGCATCAAAAGCAGCCTGAGCGTCTGGCTGTCCGCATGGGAGCGGCTGTTGCGCACTGAGGGAAAGGCCCATCGAAATGAGCAACATCAATGCCGACAACGGCCTGAGGGAAAATGAAATAAGATGTGTCATGTGCTTGCAGGCGTCCCAAGTTAAGTCCAAGTATCGTCAGCAGATGCAGAACTTGTCGTTCCCTGCTGATTCCGGGGAATAAACGCGTGAAAGCTTAGTTTTGGCGCATGGACCAACCCCGCGCCCCTTTTTCTTTCTATGCCGCCACGTTGACGGTTATTCTGGCCTTGATTTCCATCGAAGGCACAGGCTGTTCTTCGGCGGCTTCCCCTTCGGCCCCAAAAGAATCGACCGAAAACCAAGGCGAAAAAGTGGCACGAGACATCAGCGATGTGGAGCTCACCGACCTGATGGCCCAACGCAGCGACCTGTTGCTGATTGATGTGCGCACCAGCCAGGAATGGGACGCCGGCCACATCGAAGGCGCCTGCTTTTTGGACTTCCTTGAAGACGACTTCAAGTCCCGAGCGGAAGCGCTGCCCAAGGACCGTCCCATCGCCTTGTACTGCGCCGCCGGAGGACGCAGCGAAGATGCCATGAAACTCCTTGCCAAAGCTGGGTTTGCGGAGTTGTACAACCTACGCAATGGGTTTTATGGCTGGGAAGATGCGGGGCGCACCGTTTCGAATGCGGACCCTGTAGCCCTTCCTACCAAAGACTGAGTCTTACTCTTCTGAGCGGTCAAACATGGCAAACCTGATGTCGCTGATCCCGGGGAGCGGATCACGGCGCATGGCGTGCACGACGTCCATTGTATAGCGCCCCTCCAATGGGAAGGCCACCCCTTTTTTGTAGCCAATGCGGTGGTCCACCCAACCGCTGCCTGTGCCATACCACTGACCATCTGGCCCCGCCAACGGACAAGACAAGGTGTCGGTGAGTGTGCGGCCATTGGGATAGGTCAGCCGGACAAACAAATAGAGGTTGGAGAAGGGGTAGTCGTTGTTGTGCCGCAAACCGATTTGAAGGTCGTGCCGGTGCGCTGGCTGGCTGACGTCAAACGTCAATTGAACCGTGTCTTGAGAAGACCAACCGTTTGGGTCTACCAGAGCGGCATCTGAGGCTACAGGTCCCGTGCCGCAACCCGCCCACACCACAACAGCGGCGAGGACAAAGCCAAATGTGCGCCAGACTTTACTCATGCTTTTGGTGCAGAACCCCGTCCCTTGCGGCGCTTGTTGCGGCGGTTTCCACCACCGCCTTGTTTGGCCGAAGGTTGGCCCTTTTGGTCGCCGCGTGACGGTCCTTTCCGGCCGCGGCCGCCCTTGCTTCTTTGACGACCCTTGTTGTCAAAACGGTTGACATCGTCTTGTCCGACCACATCTCCGTAGAGCGCATCTTCTGGGGCAGCTTCTTCTAGAATGGCGAACTTCTGGAGGTCGTCCGGCTTCTCTCCTCGGGCGTTCATCTCCATGATGTTGCGCACATCTTCCAAATCGATGGGCACAGGGGAGGTGCCGGGGTCGTCGAAGTATTGGAACCACATCCGCCCTCCAAAAATGTCGGTCTTAAAATGACCTGCCTTGCCCTTTCGGGTCATCAACTTGGTGCTCGGAGGGGGGAACTTAGCCACCGCCTCTTTGTATTGATCCAACTCAAAATTCAAGCAGCATTTGAGCTTGCCGCATTGGCCCGCCAATTTTTGAGGGTTGAGGGAAAGTTGCTGATACCGCGCAGCCCCAGTGGAGACGCTTCGGAAGTCTGACAACCATGTGGAACAGCACAACTCTCGCCCACAGACTCCAATGCCCCCAAGTCGCGCCGATTCTTGTCGGGCACCAATTTGACGCATTTCGATGCGGACCTTAAAGTCCGATGCCAATGCCCGCACCAATTCCCTAAAGTCCACGCGCTGCTCTGCCGTGTAGTAGAACGTACACTTGGTGCCGTCGCCTTGGAATTCCACATCGCCGAGCTTCATGTCCAACTTGTGCTCGGCCACAGTGAGTCTGGCTTTGGCCAAGGTCTCATCCTCCCTGTTCCGGGCGGCCTGCCAGGTTGTGATGTCATCCATCTCCGCCTTGCGAATCACTTTGCGGATTTCGTGGGTGTCTTTGACCCGCTTGGCCTTCATTTGGGCCCGCACGAGCTCGCCGGTGAGCGAAACAATGCCCATGTCTTCGCCGGGTACTGCATCGACCACGGCCACGTCGCCCGTTTGGACACGGCGCCCTTGCCCAATGCGATAAAACCCTTTGCGGTTGCGCTTGAACCGTACCTCCACAATGTCAAAAGCGCGTTGACCCTCTGGAATGGGCACCCCCTCCAGCCAGTCGAACACGGTCATGACATCGCAGCCGCTGTTGCCACAATTGCCGTTGGATTTACAGCCCATTGGCTTGCCATCCGGTCCCTTCTTACATGAGGCACATCCCATCTTCTCTCTCGGTCATCCGAGCCCAAAACCAGTTTTGGGCTTCACCCGAAGATAACGCGCCTCGGCGAGTGACTATCGCGGCCGATGGAGAAGTTCCATCATGCGCATGCTCAAATCCAGAAAAACAGTTCTGCCATAGACATTGCCCGAAACATCGCGCAGCGCCTTTTCCAGCTCTGACTGCATGTCCACCACATTCCCATGGTGGATGTATGCCGCAAATTTTTCTGCAAAACCCCGTTCTGAAGCGCGGAGGCGAACTGCTGAAGCGGCGCCATAATTGCCCACGATGCACTGGCGAACCATATGCAGCGCGTAAAGCAGGAATTGCTTTTGACTCTCCCTTCCCAAATCGTGAAAAGCGTCGGCCAAACCCGCAGCTTTACGCCCGTCCCGGGCAAAGGTGGTACGCATCCAATCCACGAACATGGCGAATTCACCTGCCGCATCTTCCCGCACCAATCGGCGGGCGCGGGCGAGGTCGCCCTCACACAGACCGACCGCATCAGTAACCTGCTCTCCTTGAGCCCCCAGCCCCTTTAACCAACTCCCCACCTCGGCGTCACCCACAGGCGGAATCGGCACAATTTGGGTGCGGCTCAAAATGGTCGCCAAAATATTCTCGGTATTGTCGGCCAAGAGGATAAAGACGGTCTTGGCAGGCGGTTCCTCAATCACCTTGAGCAACTTATTTGCCGTGTCTGTGCGCATCCATTGAGCGCCCCAAATGACCTGAACCTTCCATCCACCGGCATGTGCTGTGAGCGAAAGCCTGCGCAGGATATCAGATGCCTCGTGCACCGAAATAAAAGGCTGCTTGTTCCCCAAGGACATGCGGTCGCGCAAGTCGACCATGTCAAAGTGGGGGCCTTCCTCCATGAGCAATGCACGCCAAGTCCCTAACTGGTCGGCGCTGAGGGCCTTGTCTTTGCCTGGCGGCTTCACCACTGGATAGGTAAAGTGCAGGTCTGGGTGTTGTAACTGATCGTGCTGCTGGCAGGAGGGGCAGCTTCCACAGGGCCTTTCGGCTCCTTTTGTGGTGCAATGCAGACGTCGAGCGAGCGCCAACGCCAACGCCAAACCTCCCCGACCCGCAGGGCCGGTGAACAGCATGGCGTGGGCCAATGTCCCTTGGTCTGCGCGGTCCGCCAATCGGTCCGCCAGGGCTTCCTGGCCAACGGGCTTCCGCTTCAACTGCACTTCCATGACCCGAAGATAAAGGGGTTCACTCCGACGGTGACCAACGAATGCTGCACCGGAAGTCCCGCCCTGGAGCGCTGATTCCAGAGGCAAACACTTTGTAATGACGGTCCAGAGCATTGTGGACGCCGGCTGATACCGACACGCGGTCCGTCAGCCGCGCTTCTAAATCGATGCCCAAGGTCCACCAAGCGGGATTGCCATCTGGAAGGGCCTCCGCCAGGTTGTCGGTTGAGCCTGGACCATACCGGTCCAACGACTTTTTTCCACTCCACAGCCAATGCACTTCCGCCGAAAGCCAGTCCCAAGAGCGCCTGCCAGACAGCCTTCCGAATGCCGGCGGAATGTGCGCCAAAGGCCCCCGGTCCTTCATGTCCAGGCCTCGCGTAAAATTGGCGGTGGCCTTGAAGCGCCAGCCGGATTCCGGCGCGTACAACACACGCCACTGTGAGCCACTGATGGCCGCACGGCCAATGTTGGTGTTGACCTGAATCAGGTTGGTGTCTCCTTCCACCACAATGGTTTCGATGGCAGCGCCATCGGCACTAAAAAACACCGTGTCAACCGGAACTATTGCATCCCGCAATTCCGTGTAAAATCCAGATACATGGGCCTTGACCTGGCCATTTCTGCTCCTCCAAAAACCCCCCATCTCCAATCCCGACAGCCGCTCAGGCTTGAGTTGGTCGGAGGGAATCACGGCAAAACCATCCTTGGCGCGCACCTTGCCCACATCGTCTACGTTCGGATTGCGGAAGGCGGTGGACAGGACGGCATGCAGTCCGACGTGATCACGGGGTGACCAACGCAGGGTGCCGCTTCCAGTCAGGGCCCCCCGGTTGTAGGAGACTTGATCAAATGGCAATTCAAGTCCCGGCTGTGCATCAAATCGCGATTCAAGCCAGCCTTGGCTGTAACGCGCTGCCGCTTCGACCCTCCAGCGGTACCAGCGTCGTTCAACCCCTGTGTAAAGGGCGAGCGACCCCATCTCCGAGCCCCCGTTGGGGTAACGCGTCAGCGTGGGGGTGGTCAACCTCAGTCCGTCGGACCTGCGCTCCATCCAAGCTTCGGATTGGACCTCATCCATGCTCCAGTATGCGCCAATGGCTTTCCGCCACTGTCGCCTGCCCATCCTGTCTACATCGAGCGAAATGCTGCGCACGCCCACGCGTTCGTGTTGGACTTCCCGCTCTTGGGAACCAAAAAGGGCTTTGAGGCGAGACTCCTCAATGTGCTGCCATGCAGCCGTCAAGGCGACATTGCCCACAGACCTTACCCTCCCCGCGAACCGCGCAGAAACCAAGGTTCTTTTTTGGGGGCCGTAATCCCACTGGGCCCATTTGGGGCTCCCGTCGCTTGCCGCGTCATTCAGTCGATCGAACCGAGGGACGTTGGATCCAGTGCTGTGCTGAACGTTGAGCTCTACATGCCGTTCACGGTCTCCATAGCGCACCTTTTGAAGCAGGTCGATCTGATCGAAACCAGTTCCCGGCTGGACATCTGGGTCAGCATTGGCTTCCGCGCGGTCCGTGACTTCGAGGCCATTGACCTCTGTGGCCACCTCCCAAGGAACCCGGCCCCAATCTTCTGAACCATGCGGCCGCCAAGCCCCCATGCGCAAGTCGCCAAAATGTCTGGTGGTCACGCTGGTCAACACAGCTAAACGCCCTCGGGTGACTTCCGCATCCGCATGAAAAGTGGGGCTTCTTGAGGCTCCAGAATAAGAGAATTGTCCACGTGCCCTCGATCCAAATTCCCAACGTGGGGAGCGGCTTCGGTAGTGAATCACCCCTCCCAAGGCATCGCTGCCGAACTGCACGGAGCCCGCACCGTGGTGCACCTCCATGGAAGCGAGCACAAATGGATCAACCGTCATGGCGTTCTGCAAATGCCCGCTTCGGTAAATGGCATTGTTCATCCTTACCCCGTCGACCACAAGCAAAATGCGGTTGGCTTCGAATCCTCTCAACACAGGAGAGCCCCCGCCTTGTTGGCTCTGTTGGACGTGGACCTGCCCCGATTGCCAGAGCATGGTGGCGGCGTTCGTTGGAACCTCGCGTGCGACTTCGGATGCCGAAATGCGGCTGAGCGTTGCCGCCGAGGCCAGTTCCCTGAAGGGACGTGTGCCAGCGACCACCACCTCTGAAAGGTTCACGAGGTCGGGCACCAGGTTGATTTCCAGATCCAATTGAGCCTTGGGCATGGCGACCGATCGCGCGCTAAACCCCATGCTCCTCACCTGCAACGTGTCTCCTTGACGAATCAGGCTGTCCAACTGTAAACGGCCATCCATGTCCGTCATGCGCACCTCTCCATTGTTGTTGCGGATCACCGCCGCGGGGATCGGTTCGCCCATCTCATCTCTGACCTCGATGACCTGACTCAATAGCGGTTGCAACGCCCCAAAAAACAGGGCCATGCTCAATACTGCGCCAGCCGATACCGTGCTTTTAAGGTGCCAAGACCGCGCTGAGCACTTCCCACGAACGAATCGGACGCGGCGTAGAAAGGTGGAGCTGGAGATAGCGGACATGCTGAAGTACAAGCAAGTTTCGGGCATCGTGGGACAGCGTTTCGGCCTGTACCTCATCAAAATTCATGCCTTGAATTCTCAGGAAGTGTTCCGCTTCAGCCACCGAAAGGTAGTCTTCACCCAACGGAGGCCCAGACTCCCATTCGGCGGTGGCGAGGTTGAACCGTCCGAAACCCGGGGGCGCGGCCTGCGGAGCATCGGGCATCAAACCCGTCGCTGCGACCGATTCCACGAGAAAAGCCAAGTGCAACCTCCCAATGGTTGTCGCCTGTTCAATGCGGTGGGATGCCCTCCACAGCGCATCGAAAAGATCGGCGTGCGGTGTACCGCCATCCAAAGTCCTCAAAATGAACTCGGCCAAAAACATAGCCAATGCTCCCCTCGGGACTTCACCGGTAGTGAGGTCCTGCGCCAGCATCCGCTCCGCCCGGTCAAACTTGAAAAGGTCTTCCTTGATCAGCTTTAAGCCCACCAGGTCTAGCAAAGAAAGCGGGGCATAAAGGTTGCGGGACCGCCTGGAGCCTTTGACCCCTTCGCGCACCAGGCAGCCCACTATGCCATGCTCTCGTGAGAACACGCGCAAAATGGACACGCCATCCTTGTGCCGCACTGTCGTCAGTGCGATGGCGGGATGCTGAGGCGGCGTGTTTTGGCTCAATCTTCTTCTGTCGGGTCGAACAGGTTGCCGATCAGGTCCCCGAAGGTGACTTCACTGCCGACAATGGACTGTCCAATCTCGTTGAAAGCGGCCAATCCGTGCAACACAAATTCCATGGCGGCTGGACGGTCTTCTGCAGGCAGGTTTGGACAGTACTTGTCGACCACCTCTCCGAGACCATCTACGCCCGAAAGCGCCGCTTCGTAATCCTCGTCTGTTTGGTCCTTGAGCAAGGCGATTTCGTTGCGATTGAACCACGCCACAATGGGTTGGTAGGCGTCATCGACCTTGCCCTTTTTGATGGACTCCGGATCGGGAAATACCGCCGGGAACTCGCGCCGAATGGCCTGGCGCACCAATGCCAATGCCACCCCTGCAGCGCCTTCTTGCTCCCCTTCGTAAACGAGCTCGACCTTGCCGTTGACCGCAGGAATGACGGCCAACAAGTCGGTCAAACGCGCCGCAGTTCGGCCCGTTCCGTTGCGCAGGGTGCGCAATTCCCCCGCCGCGACGAGGTGCTCCAATGCACTAATGGTCAACCTCGCCGAGACTCCACTCCGCTCGTCAATGTGCTCGCTTTCGCGGGCCTCGAACGCCACGCGCTCCAAAATGCGCCGCACCTGACCCGGCACGACCACCCTTTCGCGCTGGCCGTCGGACAGCCGCGCTTCTTGATCCGTGATGGCCATTGAATCCTCCAAAGAATCCGGGTAGTGGGTCAGAATTTGACTTTGAATCCGGTCCTTGAGTGGGGTGATGATCGCCCCTCGGTTGGTGTAATCTTCCGGATTGGCCGTGAAGACAAACTGAATGTCAAGGGCGAGCCGCATTTGGAAACCCCGGATTTGGATGTCTCCCTCTTGAAGGATGTTGAAGAGGGCCACCTGAATGCGCGGCTGCAAGTCGGGCAACTCGTTGATGGCAAAAATGCAACGGTGACTGCGCGGGATGAGTCCAAAGTGCAAGGCGCGAGGATCGCTGTAATCCAGCCCTTCATTGGCTGCTTTAATGGGATCGATGTCTCCGATTAAATCTGCCACGCTCACATCGGGCGTGGCCAACTTCTCTACATAGCGTTCGCTTCTGTGCATCCAGCGGACTGGAGCTTTATCGCCCAGGCTTTCGACAATGGCGTGGCCTTGAGGGGTGATGGGTTCCAAGGGGTCTTCTGGAAGTGGGGATCCCTCCAATACGGGCACCCATTCGTCCAATAGGTCAGTGAGGCCCCGCGCAATTCGCGTCTTGGCTTGGCCCCGCAGACCGAGCAGGTTCATGCTGTGACCCGCCAGAATGGCGCGCTGCACCTCTGGAATAACTGTGTCGTCATAACCGATGATGCCTTCGAACATGGGTTCGCCTGAAGAGAGCCGGTCTATAAGGTTGGCACGCAGCTCCTCGCCAATAGATCGGGGGGTATAGTCCGAGGCGCGGAGGGCGCCCAAGGTGGCTACTGTTGGTTGTGGGTTGCTCATGTATGGGGCGTCGTATTCAACGGGTTTTACCGCGTCGGTTCCGTTCAAAATCAGAGAAAATGGTGTCGCCTAGGCCCTTCAATCCTGTAAAAAAGGCCCGTCCTCCGTTGGCTTCCGTGAAATCGGAAACAAAGCGCTGAAGCGCGGGGTCGGTGGCGATCATGAAAGTCGTGATGGGGATGCCGAGCTTTCGGCACTGCCGTGCAAGGTTGTGGCATTTCCCCGTGATGTAAGGGTCGAGCCCAAAGCTGTTTTTGTAATAGCCGTCGGGCTCCTTGAGGCAGCTGGGCTTGCCGTCGGTGATCATGAAGATCTGGCGGTTGGGGGTCTTGCGCCGACGGAGAATATCCATGGACCGTTCGAGTCCAGCCACAGTGTTGGTGTGAAAGGGGCCCACCTGCAAGTAGGGCAAGTCGCCGATGCTCACTTCCCACGCGTCGTCACCAAAAACAACAATGTCCAGGGTGTCCTTGGGGTATTTGACCATCACCAATTCCGCCAAGGCCATCGCGACCTTTTTTGCCGGCGTGATGCGGTCCTCACCATAAAGAATCATGCTGTGGCTGATGTCGATCATCAGCACCGTAGCGGTTGTGCTGCGGTGCTCGCGGTCTTCCACCACCAGGTCGTCTTCGGTCAGCATAAACCCTCCACGGCCACTGGCAGCGCCGGGTCCGTGGTGAATCTGTGCGTTGCGCAATGAGGCCCCAAAATCCACCTGGTCGAGCTTGTCGCCAAACCGGTATGGACGTCGGTCTTCGGAAGGCTCATCGCCTTGGCCGCGCTCGCGGGTGCGGTGTTTGCCTTGATTGCCCTTTCGCAGGTTGCCAAAAATTTGGTCCAAGGCCCGCCTGCGCATGTGCTGTTCCCCGCGCGATCCCAACTGGATGTTGCCGCCTTCCGAACCTGTCGATTCGCGCAGATATCCCTTGGCCTTGAGGTCTTCAAAGAAATCGTCTAGGGTGTAATCAGGCTCGGTCAACCCGTGTTGGTCGTCCAAGGCACGCATCCATTCCATGGCCTCCTCTACGTCACCGCTGGTGTGGGTCACCACTTCAGTGAACAACTCAAGGAGCCGCTCAAAAGGGGTGCGGCGGTCTTGGTCCGGGCGGGTGGCGTGAAATTGAAATCCGAGCATTGGGCACCTTGGGGTTGCGCCCCCCAAGCTAAGAGGGAACCGATGGAAGGCCCAGAGGTTCACACCCCTGTCCAACACAAAAACTGCCAACTGTCCTGAACCGCCACGGCAGAGCCGTGTTAACTTTCCGACGGGAAGCCTGAGCCCAAGCTTGCGGCCCAAAAATCCCACCTTGTACCCGATGAACAGGACAGCATGACACCACCGACCGAATTCCCGTCCTCCGCGCGCAAAGCGACCCGGCCCGTCCACATTGGTGCTGTTCAAGTTGGAGGCGATGCGCCGGTCGTGCTGCAATCCATGACGACGGCCGATACCATGGACATCGAAGCCACTGTGGCCGAGTCTTTGCGCATGATCGAAGCGGGCTGCCAGATAGTGCGCATCACCGCTCCCAGCAAAAAGGAGGCCCTGGCCCTTGGAGAAATTCGGGCACGCCTTGATGCGGCCGGGCACGCCGGCGTCCCACTGGTGGCCGACATTCACTTTACCCCCAATGCCGCAGAAGTCGCCGCGGACCACGTCGAGAAAATCCGCGTGAATCCCGGCAATTATGCCGACAAGAAAAAATTCGAGACGCACGAGTACACACCGGAAACCTACTCGGCCGAATTGGAGCGCATTCGGGAGCGCTTCACACCCCTAGTGCGCAAGTGCAAAGCCTTGGGCAGGGCCATGCGCATTGGCACCAACCACGGATCGCTTTCCGACCGGATCCTGAGCCACTACGGTGACACTCCGCTCGGAATGGTTGAGAGTGCCATGGAATTCTTGCACATCTGCAGGGACGAGGACTACCACGATATCGTCCTCTCTATGAAAGCCAGCAACCCGCAAGTCATGGTGCAAGCCTACCGTATGCTCGCCGACCGAATGGCCGATGAAGGCATGGCTTACCCCCTGCACCTCGGGGTGACCGAGGCTGGGGAAGGGGAAGACGGGCGCATCAAGAGCGCAGTGGGCATCGGCACGCTGCTGGCTGAAGGCTTAGGGGACACCATTCGTGTGTCACTGACCGAGGCACCAGAAGCCGAGATTCCTGTTGCTCGCATGCTGGCGGAACTGGCGGAAGAAGCCCGCCAAATGCCTCCGCTGTCCGCGGTGTCTGGCGGTGCAACGGGCGAGGAGCGTTACACCTACCAACGCAGGGCCACCCGCACGGTGGGGCCTGTGGGTGGCGGTCAAGTTCCGGTGGTGTGCCACGACTTGACCGGCAGGCCTTTGACCCCTGCAGGGCTTTACGGCCTGGGCCACCGCTATCAAACCAACCTGGACAAATGGGAGGCAGAAGATGCGGCCTGCGACTTGATCCTCATTGGCGATCGAACCTGCGATTTTGCGCTGCCTGGATGGATCCGCGCCATTCAAGACGCCCCCACTTGGCAATCGGCGTCTCAGCGCCCCGAACGCCACCATCCCGCATGGGATTGGGACGCCTACTTGGCGGCGAGAGCGGCCAACGCACTGGACGGCACATTCAATGTCTTGTCCTGCGACGCGGTCACATTGAATGCTGAGCAAGCAGCCACCTTGGCCACTTGGAACAACGACCCCACGGTACTGATGCTCTCCGCTGCCCGCGCAGACGCCCTATCCGTGCTTCGCTCTGCCTTTCACCTCTTGCAGCACGCCGGTTGCGACATGCCCGTCATTGTGCACCAAGACTATGGTGCCACTGATGCGGAGCGGATTCAACTGCAAGCCTCAACAGAAATGGGCGGCCTACTGTTGGATGGATTTGGAGACGGCGTTGGTTTTGGCGCAGCGGTGGGAGTAGAAGGTGGATTGCGCTTTCTGAACCGCACTGCTTTTGGCATCCTTCAAGCCACGCGCACGCGCATCAGCCGGACCGAGTACATCAGCTGCCCTTCATGCGGCCGCACCCTGTTTGATCTGCAAGAGACCACTGCCCGCATTCGGGCCGTAACGGATCACCTGAAGGGCATCAAAATTGGCATCATGGGCTGCATCGTCAACGGGCCTGGAGAAATGGCCGATGCCGATTATGGCTACGTAGGGACAGGGCCGGGAAAAATCACCCTCTACAAAGAGAAAGAAGTCGTGGAGCGGAATATTCCGGAGGACGAGGCTGTCGACGCGCTCATCAACCTGATTCGGACACACGGCGACTGGGTGGAAGCACCCGCCGCGAAAGTTTAGACTTCGGTCACCGGTTCACCCGCAGGGTCACTGGCGGGAACAGTCCCTTCCTCAGGACCTTCATTCGGCGCGGATTGCGACCACTTTGAACCGCTTCCCAGCCAACTTTTCTGGCGCAGGACAATCCAAGCCACCCCACAGGTTATGGCCACGTCTGCAATGTTGAAGATGGGTGGAAAGACCTCTTGTCCTACCCACGTGTCTACTGGCCACCATTCCGGCCAGCGCACCGTGATGTGCAACATGTCGACCACATTTCCCCGAAACCAAGGTGCATAGCCTCCCCATTCGCCTCTCCAAGACCAATCAGCAGCCTGACCGAAAGAGCTTCTCGTAAAAATTCGGCCATAGCAGATGCTGTCCACGATGTTGCCCGCCGCACCAGCGAGAATTAAAGCCAGTGCTTGCCGGAATCCTCGGGGCGCCCCCTGCTTGGCCACCCTCGCCACATGAATGGACAACAAGACCACTGCGACAATTCTGAAGGCGGTCAAGAGGTATTTGCCCGAAGCCCCCGGCAAGGCCCAACCAAAGGCCATGCCGTCGTTTTCTATAAACTGAATGTCGAATGCTCCTGGAATCCAAGTCACCCGCTCCGTCAAGCTGAAACCCAACTTGATGAACACCTTGACGGCTTGATCCAACAGCAATACCACCGCAGCGATGGCTGCGACATAAGCCGGGCGGCTATCTGCGCTCAACGCCTGTCCTGCTGATTTTTGGCCTCGATGGACATCGTGGCATGCGGGACCAAACGCAGGCGTTCCTTGGCAATCAACTTGCCCGTTACCCGGCATACCCCGTAGGTCTTGTTTTTGATTCGCAGCAAAGCGTTCTCCAAGTTCATGATGAACTTTTGCTGACGTGCGGCCAATTGGGCCGTCTCCTCGCGGCTCATGGTTTCGCTGCCATCCTCCATCATTTTGAACGTTGGCGCTGTGTCCTCAGTCCGGTTGTCGTCCTCGTAGGAAAGTGAGCGCTGGAGTTGGTCGTAGTCAGAACGTGCCTGTTCCAACTTGTTGTTAATGAGGGCTGCAAACTCCTGAAGGTCTGCGTCCGAAAATCGCGTTTCAGCCATGTTTCATTGAATGGGGACCATGGAAATCGCCACGGTCAGATGTGCTTCCAATTCCTCGCGCTCCACTTCGGCGCCCATGGGGGACCATTCCAACTGCTCTGCGAGAGTTTCGGTTCGAATATAGTCCAAATTGAAAGCCACAGATTCTTGCAATTCGCTGGGGCCATCCAAGGTCAATGCGATGCGGTCCGTTACTTCCAGCCCAGCGTCTTTCCGGCGCTGCTGGATCCGGTTGACCAGCTCCCGGGCAAGGCCCTCTGACCTCAATTCCGGGGTGATCTCAATGTCCAGCGCCACTGTCAAACCTCCTTCGCCAGCCACCAGCCATCCGGGGATGTCCTCCGTGAGCACCTCAACGTCATCAAGGGTGACTTCTACTGTGCCGGTCTCTATGGTCAATTCAATGGCGCCGCGCTGTTCCAATGCGCGGATGTCGTCTTGACCAAGCGCCGCAATGCCCGCCGCTACCTGCTTCATTTGCTTTCCGAATCGCGGGCCCAGCTTTTTAAAATCCGCCTTGAGCTTTTTGGTCAAAATTCCGCTGTCCTCTGCCAAAGGCTCGACAGACTTGACGTTCACCTCGCCCTTCACGAGTTCAGAGACCGCCGCAAGCCGGTCGCCAAACCCAGCGTCCAAAACAGGAACTAAAATCCGCTTCAAGGGCTGTCGCACCTTGATTTTCTCTCGCTTCCGAAGGCTGAGCGTGAGCGAGCTGAGTTTTTGGGCGAGGCCCATGCGCGCTTCCAGCTCTGCGTCTTGCAGTTGTGCGTCCACTGCCGGCCAATCGGCCAAATGCACGGAGTCCACGCCTCCCAGGTCTTGCCACAGACGGTCGGAGTGGAAGGGGGCGATGGGCGACATCAACACCGAAACCGTCTGAAGACAGGTGTGCAGAGTCGCATAAGCAGCAGATTTGTCTTCGTCTGAGTCGCTTTTCCAGAACCGGCGGCGCCCCAAACGGACGTACCAATTGCTCAGGTCATCCACCACAAAAGACTGAATGGTCCTTCCTGCCCGCGTTGGCTCAAAGGCGTCAAAAGATGCCTGGACCTCGGAGATACAAGTATGCAGTCTGCTTAATATCCAACGGTCCAACTCTGGACGGGTCTCGGCAGCCGGTGCGTCGGCAGCCGGGTCAAAACCGTCGATGCCCGCATACAGCGCCAAGAAGGCGTAAGTATTGTGCAACGTGCCAAAGAACTTGCGCTGGACCTCTGCGATGCCTTCCGTATCAAACCGCAGGTTGTCCCATGGCTGGGCATTGGTGATCATGTACCAGCGCGTAGCGTCGGGACCAAACCGCTCCAGTGTTTCAAACGGATCCACGGCATTGCCCAGACGCTTGGACATTTTCTGTCCCGCTTTGTCCAAAACAAGACCGTTCGACATCACCGTGCGGAAGGCCACTTGATCAAAGACCATGGTGGCGATGGCATGCAACGTGTAGAACCATCCACGGGTCTGGTCGACGCCTTCGGCAATAAAATCGGCTGGAAAAGACAGGCCCCCATCGGGTCCGTCAACGCGGTCCTTGTTTTCAAAAGGATAGTGCCACTGGGCATAGGGCATGCTGCCAGAATCGAACCAGACATCGATCAGGTCAGACTCACGGCGCATGGGCCGCCCATCCGATGCCTTCAAGACAATTTCGTCGACCACATGCTTGTGCAGGTCAATGTGCGCATAGTTGGCGTCCGACATGTCACCGGGTACGAAGTCGGGAAACGGGTGGGCGGCCATGAGGCCGGCTTCCACCGCTTCTGTGCACGCTGCATACAGCTCTTCTACGGAACCCATGCAGCGCTCTTCACTGCCGTCTTCTGTTCGCCAAATGGGGATGGGGATGCCCCAGTATCGCGAGCGGCTCAGGTTCCAATCGTTTAAGTTCTCGAGCCACTTTCCAAAGCGCCCTGAGCCCGTGGCGGCAGGTTGCCACTGTATGGTCTGATTGAGCGCCTGCATCCGCTCCTTCGCGGCTGTAGCCCGAATGAACCAACTGTCCAAGGGGTAATACAGCACAGGGCGGTCTGTACGCCAGCAATGCGGATAGCTGTGCTTGTATTTCTCCACCAAAAATGCGCGGCCACGGGTTTTGAGGTCAATGGCGATCTCGACGTCTACAGACCTCTCCGGAGCGTCGCCGTCGTGGTATTCCTGCTTGACAAATCGACCAGCCAAAGGCCCGCACTCAGGACGGAATCGCCCCTGGAGGTCCACCAAAGGAACGCCTTGGCCGTTGCCGTCGTCAACGAGCAAAGGAGGCACCCCTGCTGCAACGGCCACCCGGGCGTCATCTGCGCCAAAAGTGGGGGCGGTATGCACAATGCCCGTGCCGTCCTCGGTGGTGACAAAGTCGCCTGCAATCACCCGGAATGCCTGGTCGGCATCGCTCATAGGCTGGGCCCATGGAATGAGCTGCTCATAGCAGATGCCCACCAAATCCGATCCTTTGACAGTGGCCAATACCTCCGATTCGGGTGCATTCTTGCCGGAAAAGTGCTTGGCAAAGAGGGCTTCTGCCAACACGACGGTGCCTTCTTCGCCCGTATACCTGTTTGCGGTGCGGACGATGTTGTAGGAGATGTTGGCCCCTACGGTGAGGGCGGTGTTGGAAGGCAAGGTCCAAGGCGTGGTGGTCCAAGCCAGCAAGTCCACGGGCTGGCCTTCTGTGGCTCCGTTGGTCCAGCCGCTGAACCGACCGGCATCGGCTGCAACCACCCGGAACTGTGCCACCACTGTCGTGTCGGTCACATCGCGGTATGCCCCAGGTTGGTTGAGTTCGTGGCTGCTGAGGCCCGTTCCAGCTTTCGGGCTGTATGGCTGAATGGTGTAGCCTTTATAAATCAGCCCTTTGGAGTACAACTGAGAGAGCAGCCACCAGACGCTCTCCATGTATTTGGGATCGTAGGTGACGTAAGGGGCGTCCATGTCGACCCAATAACCCATTCGGCGCGTCAGGTCGTTCCATTCTTCTGTGTAACGCATCACCGACTCTCGACACGCGTTGTTGTATTCCTCCACCGAAATGGTGCGGCCAATGTCCTCTTTGGTGATTCCCAATGCCTTTTCGACACCCAACTCCACAGGAAGACCGTGGGTGTCCCATCCGGCTTTGCGCTCTACGCGCTCTCCTTTGAGTGTGCGGTAGCGGCAAAAAATGTCCTTGAGGGCGCGGCCCATGACGTGGTGAATGCCGGGCTTGCCGTTGGCAGAAGGGGGGCCTTCAAAGAAGACGAATCTGTGGTCGGTTGGGCGCGACTCCACACTCCTGCGGAATACGTCACCTTCCTCCCATTGCTGCATCACCTCCTGTGCGATGCCAGGAAGGTCGAGGGGGCCTCTTTCGGGAAATCGTCGGGTCATCGTGCTGGTCAACCGATCCAACCCAGGGCTGGGTGAAACCGGTCGCGCGAAGATAGCCCGGACCCGCAGGGCAAGGAACCCTTAGACCCGGCTGATTTTTAACATGTTGGACATGCCCGCCTCTGCAATGGGCATGCTGGCAACGTGGATGATGTAATCGCCGCTTGACACCTTTTCTGCCCGTTGCAACAGGGTCTTGACATCCGAAATGGTGTGGTCGGTTGAAATCATCTTGTCGTAGTGGAATGCTTCAACACCCCAGCATAAGGCCATTTGCCCCATGATTTGACGGTTTCCCGTGAACACATAAATCAGGGCCTTGGGGCGCTGACTTGCCACCTTGTAAGCTGTATAGCCTGAAAACGTCATGGTCACAATCGCCGATGCCTTGACCCGCTCTGCAAGGTCACAGGCATTGTAGCAAATGGCATCCGTCACAAAACGCTCAGGACGGTCGTCCTCAAAGGCCATGTTTCTGTGGAAGATGTGGTCTTCCTTTTCGATCTCCATGACAATGGAGCACATGGCTTTAATGACCTCAATAGGATGGGCTCCTACCGACGTCTCACCGCTGAGCATGACCGCGTCTGCACCGTCCAATACCGCATTGGCCACGTCGGTCACCTCTGCGCGGGTAGGCGCAATGCTCTCAATCATGGACTCCATCATCTGAGTGGCCACAATCACAGGCTTTCCGCTGCGCTGGCACAACCCAATGATGCGCTTCTGAATCATCGGCACCTTCTGCATGGGCACTTCCACACCCAGGTCACCTCGCGCAATCATAACGGCGTCAGTGGCTTCGACAATCCCCTCTAAATCATCCACCGCCTCGGGCTTTTCGACTTTGGCCACAACACGGGCATGGCTCCCCGCCTTGGCGATGCGGTCCTTGAGGTCGATCACATCAGCGGAGGTCCGAACAAAACTCAATCCGACCCAATCCACGCCCAGACCCAACGCAAAATCGAGGTCTGCGCGGTCCTTATCTGTGAGGCTCGGCAAGCTGATGTCTGTAGAGGGCAGGTTGAGTCCCTTGCGAGAGGAGAGAATGCCTCCGTGCACCACCGTGCACTTCACGGTGTCCTTTCCATTGGTTTCTTCGACGCGCAATTTGAGTTTGCCATCGTCCAACAAGACCGGCTCGCCGGGCTTAACATCCTCTGCGAAATGGACGTAATTGGTCCAAGCCTCTGAGCTGTTCCCTTCTTCTGTCCCCACGTGAATGGTGAACTCGCTGCCGGCCTTCAAGTCGGATTCAGCCGCCATAGGGCCGACCCTCAGCTTGGGCCCTTGCATGTCTGCCAGCAAAGCGGTGTGGGTGCCTAGCTTTTTGTCCACCTCACGAACACGCTCTACCGTCGTGGCATGGGTGGGGTAATCGCCATGAGAAAAGTTGAGGCGGATCACATTGACCCCCTCTTTGATCATGCCTTCAAGCACTTCAGACGAAATGCTCGCTGGACCAACAGTGGCAATGATTTTGGTAAACTTAACTGGCATGGTTCAATTCTATTTTTCGAGCCTTATTCGTAGTACAACACCTCTGGCTGCGTGATGGCAGAAGCCGCGACGGGAAAGCAAGCTGCTACCCTCCGCATGGCACGCAATGCCTCCATCAACGATTCTGCCCTTTCGCCCATCATTGATTCTACCCGAATCAGGTAATCAAAGTGGACCAGCGTGGGGATCATTGCCCCTTCCGGTACCCGATTCCATATCACATCGAAGGTGTAGCCTTCTTCTTCGTCTTGATGACGCCAGACACAATGTCGGGTCATAGGACGCTTCTTTTTGTGCGTCACCTCCAGCTCAACGTGATACCCGAGGTGTGTACCGAGTGTGCGATTGAGGTTCCAGCAAAACTTGTGCCCGGCATCAGTGCAGCTGACACCCAGAAAGGCATAAGGAATGGTTTCATCCCCGATGTCGAGTTGGACAGTGCGCATGGGCGGGGACCCGTTCTAACTGGAGCCCTAATCGTCGCCGAAGATATGACGACAGGCCTCGCGGGCCGCAGCCTGCTCGGCCGACTTTTTGGATGGGCCATCTGAAGTGCCCATCACCTTCCCTCCAACCAAGACTTGCATCTGATACAATTGCTGCCCATCCCGCTTGAATTCGCGGATCACATTGAACTGCACCTTGCGCTTTCTCTTCTGTCCCCACTCGTGCAATTTGCTCTTAAAGTCTACTGTAGCCTGGATGCGTGTGTCCAAATCGAACCTCTTGAGCAACTTGAGCACCGCGCGTTGGGTCCGTCTGAACCCCCTGTCCAAGTAGACCGCGCCCACCAAAGCCTCCATGGCATTGCCGCGAAGCGAGGCATGTACCGCGCCTTTTCCGGTCTGCGCATCGAGCAAATGCTCCACGCCAATTTCCTCGCCCAGAAAATTCAAGGCCTCCCTGCTAACCAAGCGGGCTTTCATTCTGGTCATCTCGCCCTCATCGTCATTGGGAAACTTGCGGAACAGCATGTCGACCACAATCATGTCAAGGACAGAATCACCCAAAAACTCCAAGCGCTCGTTGCTAGGCAGTCCATCGCGCTGGCAATCCGTAGAGCTGGAATGCCTGAGCGACTCACGATAAGGCTCCAAGTTGCGGGGCCTGACCCCAAAGTGCCGGCGTATGAACCGACGTATGCGTTTTTCTCGACTGTCCCTGCGCCCCAGCGCCATCAGAACTTGCGAACGATGACCGAAGCGTTGTGGCCGCCGAAGCCAAAGGTGTTGGACAAAGCCGCCCTTACTGGACGTTCACGCTTCACATTGAAGGTGTAATCCAAGTTTTGGTTTAAGGCCGGATCGGGATCGGTGGAATTGATCGTGGGAGGCACCACATCTTCGGTTACTGCCATGATGCAAGCCAAGGTTTCGATGGCTCCCGCAGCACCCAAGAGGTGTCCGGTCATCGACTTGGTACTCGAAATACTCAGCGATGGGGCATGTTCTCCAAAGACCTCTTCAATGGCTTTGACCTCGGCCAAATCCCCCAAAGGAGTCGATGTTCCGTGGACATTGACATAATCCAACTCGTCCGGTGACATGCCGGCATCCTGCAAGGCTGCTCGCATCACATTGCGTGCCCCCAGCCCTTCTGGATGAGGCGCCGTCATGTGGTGGGCGTCAGCAGATGCCCCTCCACCCATGACCTCACAAATGATGTGGGCGCCACGTGCTTGAGCGTGTTCCAGAGACTCCAAAACCAATGCGCCCGCCCCTTCTCCAAGGACAAACCCATCTCGGTTGACGTCAAATGGACGCGAAGCCACACTGGGGTCATCATTGCGGGTGGACAATGCCTTCATGGCACCAAAGCCGCCGATTCCAGCCTCGACCACCGCAGCTTCTGCACCTCCACTAATCATGGCATCGGCTTTGCCGTACCTGATGGCTGTGAACGCATCGATGATGGCATTGGTCGCGCTGGCACAGGCCGAAACGCAGGCGTAATTCGGGCCCCGGAATCCGTATTCCATGCTGATGTGACCGGCGCAAATGTCACCGATCATCTTTGGGATAAAGAAGGGGTTAAAACGCGGGGTGCCGTCTCCCTGGGCAAAAGCCGTGATCTCCTGCTGAAACGTGAACAGGCCACCAATGCCACTGCCGAAAATGACCCCTACCCGATCTGGGTCAGGGTTGGATTCGACGAGACCGGATTGAGCCACAGCTTGTCTGGCCGCCACAATGCCGTATTGGGCATAGGGGTCCAACTTGCGTGCCTCCTTCCTGTCGAAGTGTTCACTGGGGTCCCAGTCCTTGATTTCGCAGGCAAACTGCGTCTTGAACTTGGATGCATCGAAACGGGTGATGGGACCAGCGCCGCTGACCCCGCGTTTCAACGCGTCGAAGTAAGAGGGAACGTCCTTGCCTAACGGTGTGAGGCAACCCATCCCCGTGATGACGACACGGTTCAGCTCCATAGCGGGGCTTACTTTGCGTTTTCGATGTACTCGATGGCTTGACCGACCGTGCCGATTTTCTCGGCTTGGTCATCGGGGATAGCGATGTTGAATTCCTTTTCGAATTCCATGATCAACTCAACTGTGTCGAGCGAATCCGCTCCGAGGTCGTTGGTGAATCCAGCCGCATCGTTCACTTCGGAAGCTTCTACGCCGAGCTTGTCGACGATGATTGCGGTCACTTTTTCGCGGATATCAGACATGATTAAAGGTGTTGCGAATGCGGTGCAAAGTAAACGCCTCTCTTTTAAGTGTCCGACCCCAAAAACAATGATTCGTCAAAGTTCCCTTTTTTTTGGTTGAAAACAACCCTAAGCCTCTTTAAATCAGTGTTTTGAAACAACCACTATTTATCCCCTTTTTGGTAATGTGTACAAATTTCGTCCAACGTTTTGCGCGAAAGATTAGGCACTGTGGTTCCATTTGCGGGCCATCCGACCGGTATGTTCAGAAAAGCGCGCTCATTGTCGGGACGGCCAAGCAGTGACCCCAGAAAATTCATCGGAGAAGGCGTATGAGTCAGCGCAGCAATGCCCACCTCATGCAGGGCTGCCAGCAGCAAGCCGACTGCGATTCCACAACTTTCTTGCACGTAGTAGTTCGGGTGGCGGTCACCGGATTCTGGGTCGACCTCATAGACCCTTCTAAAGACAATGATCAAAGCAGGGGCCTCTTCAATGAAAGGCTTGATGTGGTCTGTTGCCAAGGGGGCAAGGTCCTCGAGCCAACGTTCGGACATCCGCTCGGTGTAACTCCGCAGCTCTTCCTCTTCAACAGCCTGTCGAATGCGCGCCCGCAGATCAGGATCTGTGACGATGCAAAAACTCCATGGCTGTTTATGGGCTCCGCTGGGCGCTGTACCTGCGATTTGAATGGCCCGTTCCAATAATTCCAATGGAATGGGTTCTGAACTAAACGTGCGAACACTGCGTCTGTTCGACAGGTGTGCATACATGGCATCCAGCCTCTCGCGCATTTCCTCGCTGGATTGGCGCGGCAGGTTGTAGGGAATGTGGGGGGTGTCCTCGGACGTCATCGTCCCTGCAATTTGGCCTTGATGTTGCGCATGAGGTCGGAAGCGTAGACAAAAGTGTCCAGCTCTTTGACGCCGCTGTCCAAAATGCCCTTGCGGTCACCGCGCCAAGCCACACTCCCTTTATGAAGAAAGTGGATGTTGTCCCCGATCTCGATCACGCTGTTCATGTCGTGAGAAATGACCACCGTGGTGGTTTTGTACTCCTGAGTCAGGTCGCGAATCAGGTTGTCAATAACGATGGCCGTTTGTGGGTCCAAGCCGGAATTGGGCTCGTCGCAAAACAAATAGCGCGGACGCCCTACGATGGCGCGGGCCAACGCCACCCGTTTTTGCATGCCCCCTGATATTTCTGCAGGAAAACGGTGCTCCGCCCCTTCAAGCTCCACCCGCTTGAGGCATTCCATAGCACGCTCCGTGCGCTCCTCCGTCCCCATCGAACTGAACATCCGCAGGGGAAACACCACGTTTTCCAAAACCGTCATGGAATCAAATAAGGCGCCCCCTTGGAAGAGCATGCCGATTTGCAACCGAATGCCCTCGCGTTCCTTAGGCGTCAACCCAGTGAAGTCCTCGCCAGCGTATTGAATGGTGCCCGCATCCACTTCTAGCAAGCCTACAATGCACTTGGTCAGCACCGACTTTCCGGAACCACTGCGGCCAATGATGAAATTGACCTGGCCGGCATCAAATTTCGCGTCGATGCCGTGCAAGACCGCTTTCTCTCCAAACGCCTTGTCTACCCCACGGACCTGAATCATGTGAGCAGCAGTTGTGTGATCACCAGATTGGCCACCATGACGATGACCACGCTGTATACCACGGCTTTCGTACTCGACCGACCCACTTCTTTGGCGCCTCCAGAAGTATGATATCCGTGGTAGGCACTGACGCTGGTGATGATCAGAGCAAACAAACAAGTTTTGATCAGGGCGTAGGTCACGTCAAAGGAGCGAAAGTCCATCTGAATGCCGTATTCGTAATCCGCCAAGCTGCTCAGGTCGGCCGCCATGCAAATCCAAGCACCTGCACCAATACCGAGTACCATGGCTACAATCACGAGGAAGGGGAAAATGAAAACGGCGGCGATCAACTTAGGCAGCACCAAGTGGGAGATGCTGCGCACACCCATGACTTCAAGGGCATCGATTTGCTCTGTCACCTGCATCGTTCCAATCTGCGAGGCAATGTTGGAGCCGACCTTCCCAGAAAGGATGACAGGAATAATCGTGGGGGCAAACTCCAGGATCATGGTTTGACGCACAGTGAATCCTATGGTGTAAGCCGGCACCCAGCCGACCACCTGGTGCGCGGTTTGAATGGCGATCACTGCTCCCATGAACACACTGAGCAACGCCACAATGCCCAAACTTTGGACACCAATGGCCTCCAACTCAACGGCGGTTGCTTGCGCAAAGACGTGGCCTTTTTGCGGTCGCCGTAGCGCCGATGCCATGAACGCGAAATAGCGGCCAATATGGAATAGCAGTCCCATGCGTCTCAACGAAGGTACACACCGACCGACCCGGCGCCGCAGGGATTGTGAATTCTCGACCTCAGACGAGGGGCTCTCCGCGATCGGTCTTGAGCTGCGAGACCAATTGCTTGACCCACTGTTCCTCGTTGCGCGGACAAAGCAACAGTGCGTCTGGGGTATCCACCACGATAAAGTCTTGCAACCCCTTGGCCACGACCAGCTTTCCGCCATCTGCAGCCACCATAAGGCCTGTTGCACCATCACCCATGAAATTCACACCGCTCAGCGCATTGCCGTTGGCATCCTTCTCGAGCTTGTCGTAGAGTGAACCCCAAGTTCCAAGGTCACTCCAGCCAAAATCACCGAGCACGACCCCCACGTTTGGTGCGCCTTCCATGATGCCGTAGTCGACGGATATGTTCTCCGCTGCACCGAAAATAGACAGCACCGCATCGGCCTCCCTTTCCGTCCCCAAATCAGCAGCGCGCTCGAGAAATAAGGCATGCAAATCGGGCAATTGCTCAGCGAACCTCTCTTGAATGGTGTTGAGCGACCAAATAAAAATCCCGGAGTTCCAACAGAAGTCCCCCGACGAGATGAACTGCTCGGCAAGGTCCTTATTGGGTTTCTCGGTGAAGGTTCGGACTTGCTGCAGCCTTTCATCGTGTGCCCCTGGCAGCTCCTCGTATTGGATGTACCCATAGCCCGTATCAGGACGGGTTGGGGTGATGCCCAGCGTCAAGAGCTGCGACGTCTCTGAAGCCTGCTGTACGGCTACGTCCAGCACATCGCGGAAGCCCTCCTCGTCTTCAATGAGGTGGTCCGCTGAAGCCACAATGATCGTGGCATCGGGGTCATTTTTTGCGATTCGATGGTGGGCATAAGCAAGACATGGCGCGGTATTGCGCATAAAGGGCTCGCACAAAATGTGATCTTCCGGCAAGTCGGGCAACTGGGCCATGACCTCGTCTTTGTAGCGCACGTTGGTCACAACGTACATGCGGTCATAAGGGAGCGTGGGCTCCAGCCTGTCGGCCGTCATTTGAATCAGCGTCCGACCACGGTCAAGGATGTCAAGAAATTGCTTGGGACTGCCCGATCGGCTCATCGGCCAGAAGCGGGATCCGACGCCTCCCGCCATGATGACGGCATATGTGTGGTCGTGTAGGGCCATGGACTCGTTCCTTTCCAAGATTGCGACGGTAAAGGTAGCCCTTGCTCAATAGGAGAATGGGCTTCGGAAAAGGAAGGGCACGTCTTGCACTTCGGTTTTCGTTTCCGCTTGGCGCGGTGCACATGCCGTGGGGGACCACAATCGACCAGTAAAACGGCCAACAGCAGCAACGCCAAAATCCGAAGCCCGCTGTACTTGAAGGTGGCGCTCATTGGGCACCGGTCATATTGGCCGGCACCACCCAGCGATCGTATTCCTCTTCGGTGAGGTGGCCAAGCCCGATCGCCGCAGCTTTCAACGTCGTGCCCTCTTCGTGGGCTTTTTGAGCAATGGCCGCCGCCTTGTAGTAGCCGATGTGGGGATTCAACGCCGTGACCAACATTAAACTGTCGCCCAGCAATTGGTCAATGCGCGCACGATTCGGTGTGATTCCCGCGACACAGCGGTCTGCAAACGAGGCACACGCCTCGCCCAGGAGCCGCGCAGATTCCAAGATGTTCCGCGCCATCATCGGCTTGAAAACATTGAGTTCGAAATGCCCTTGAGCACCTCCAATGGTCACGGCCACGTCGTTGCCCATCACTTGGGCGCAGACCATGGTCAAGGCCTCGGCTTGGGTCGGATTGACCTTGCCTGGCATGATGCTAGAGCCGGGTTCGTTTGCAGGCAGAGACAGTTCGCCGATGCCACTTCGGGGACCGCTGCCCATCATGCGGATGTCGTGGGCAATTTTGTTGCAGCTGACAGCGAGTTGCTTCAGCGCTCCGTGGGCCTCCACTACAGCGTCGTGTGCCGCCAAAGCCTCAAACTTATTGGGGGCAGTCACAAAGGGATGTCCCATCGACTCTGCCATGTAGGCGGCCACTTTTTCCGCGTATCCTTCCGGTGCGTTCAGCCCTGTGCCGACCGCCGTGCCCCCCAATGCGAGCTCAGCCAAGTGGTCAAGGGTGTTGCGTATGGCTTTCATGCTGTGGTCGAGCTGGGCCACATAGCCCCCAAATTCTTGCCCAAACGTGAGGGGGGTCGCATCCATCAGGTGAGTGCGGCCGATTTTGACCACCCCCTTTAATTCTTCGGCTTTTGCCGACAATGCGTCCCGCAAGCGCTCCACACCGGGTAAGGTGGTCTGTACAATACGGTCATAAGCCGCCAGGTGCATGGCCGTCGGAAAGGTGTCATTCGAACTCTGCGACTTGTTGGCGTCATCATTGGGGTGAACAGGGCGCTCCCCTTCACCTAGCGTTCCTCCCGCCAAAACGTGGGCGCGGTTGGCGATCACTTCATTGACGTTCATGTTGGACTGGGTTCCCGAGCCGGTCTGCCAAACCACCAGAGGAAAGCAGTCGTCCAGCTGTCCAGCAATGATCTCCTCACAGACCTGCACAATGAGGTCCCGCTTTGATGAGTCCAGCACGCCCAGGTCACAATTGGCCCTCGCCGCAGCCATTTTCAAGTGGCCAAAAGCGTGCACGACCTCCAAGGGCATGGTGCCCGCTGGGCCAATGGGGAAGTTGTGGCGGCTGCGTTCTGTTTGAGCGCCCCAATACTGATCAGCAGGTACGGCGACTTCGCCAAGGGTGTCCTTTTCGATGCGGGTATTCATTCTTAGAAACTATCTGTAGTGTAACCGCGGTTCTCAATGCTCGGTGGTGGAGCGTTCGGCTGCGGCGTGCATCAAGTTGGCTTTGAGCATGGGCTCAATCTCACCGTTGAGCACGGCATCTGTGTTGGATGTTTCGTAGCTCGAACGCACGTCTTTGACCATTTTGTAAGGCTGGAGCACGTAGGAACGAATCTGTGAGCCCCACTCGATTTTCTTTTTGCCCGCCTCGATTTCGGCCCGGGCCTCACTGCGCTTGGCCATTTCCATCTCATACAATTGAGACTTCAAGAGCTGAATCGCTTTTTCCTTGTTGCCCAATTGCGAGCGGGTCTCGGTATTGTCAATGATGATGCCTGTCGGCTTGTGACGCAGTCGCACACCTGTCTCAACCTTGTTGACGTTCTGTCCACCAGCTCCTCCTGATCGGAAAGTGTCCCAAGTCAGGTCCCCGGGGTTCACCTCGATTTCTATGCTGTCATCCACGAGGGGATACACATAAACAGAGACAAATGAAGTGTGCCTGCGGGCTTGAGAATCATAGGGGCTAATGCGCACCAGACGGTGCACACCATTCTCTCCTTTGAGCATACCAAAAGCATAGTCGCCGTCGATTTCCATGGTGACTTGCTTGATGCCTGCTACATCTCCATCCTGCCGATCGATCTCCCTCACCTTGAACCCCGCCTTGTCGGAATACATGCTGTACATGCGCAGCAACATGCCCGCCCAATCGCAAGACTCAGTACCTCCCGCACCTGCTGTGATTTGAACGACAGCATTCAATCCATCGGCCTCATCTGAGAGCATCTGCTTGAACTCGAGGTTCTCGATACAGGTGATCAACTCGCCGTATTGGGACATGACTTCTTCCTCGGTGCTCTCGCCCTCCTTGAAGAACTCGAACAACACCTGAAGGTCCTCAATGGCTGTCTCGGCCCGCTCGAACTCAGTGACCCACACCTTCTTGCCACGGATCCGACGCATCACCTTTTCGGCCTCTTTGGCGTCATTCCAGAATTCGGGGTCCTGGGACAGCTTCTCATCCTCCAGAATGTCAATGCGTTTCTGCTCAATGGCGAGGTATCCCTTGAGCGCATTGGTCCGCTCTCGGGCGGACTGGATTTGATCGGCATTCAACATGTGGGTCCAAATTTAGGGGGCGCATCCTCCGCGACCACTGCCGCTCTCGCTACTTCCACCATGAAGCCTTTGCGCAAGAGGACTCCAATCGTTTTTGCAGGGTCTTCGTCCGGGTGCCTTTGTTTCCGCTTCCGTACCGCACGACATGCTGCCTCATGCACATCTTCAGCTGCAACAGCGCCCAAGGCCATGTCCACAATGTGGCCGTCCATAGAGTGCTCAAACCTGAGTGCTGCCGCCACTTTCCCGGGCCCCCAGCCTTTCAGCCGAACGTGGTCCAAAGCATAGGCTTCGGCGAAGCGTTTTGGATCAACGTACCCCTCCTCCAACAAGGTCGCCACAAGGTCATCTGCGCCCTCCCTTTCGCCCCATGCATACAGTTTACGCCGCACCTGAGCAGGCGACCGCTCGGCACGGGCGCACCAATGTCGTATCTTCGATGAAACATCTTTTTTCACGTCCACGAGCTGAATCTACGGAGTACAGCACTCATAGGACTTGCCATCTGCAAACCATCTGGAACGCCTGATGGAGCCAACCTACCCAATGCCATGAAAGCCGAGATCAATCAACGCATCGCGTCGTTGCTGGAGAACCCGGAAATTGAATCTGTTCGCGTCGAGGTGCGCACAGCCTTCGAAGTGTACAAGGACGCACGTGAAAAAGACGTGACCACCCAGCGAGCTGCTTTCGATGAAATCGAGCAAGCCCCGGTTGAACCTGGCGAAGAGCCCATCCGCTTTTCTTATGAGCCCGACGAGGAAGATGCCCGCAACGATGAGATGTACAAGGCTTTCCGCGAAAGGGAAAAAGCCTGGAGGGAGAAGGTAGCCGCAGAGCAACGCGCCAACCTCGAACAGAAAACGGCCGTTTTGAATTCCATGAAGGAATTGGTGGCCAACGAAGAGCACATCGGTAAGATGTTCGATGCGTTCAACACCTTAACAGAGCAGTGGAATGCCATCGGCAATGTGCCCGGTGACCAGTACAAGGAAGTTCATGATGCTTGGCACCGACTTCGGGACGAGTTCTTCTACAACGTCAACATCTACAAGCAGCTGCAAGATCACGACTTGCAGGTAAACCTGAAGAAAAAGGAGGACCTCATCGCCCAAGCGGCGCAATTGTCTTCCGTCACAGACCTCAAGGAAAAAGAGCTGCTGACGAGGAGCTACATGAAGGCCTGGTTTGACGTCGGGCCCAGCCCTCGGGAGACTTACCAAGAGATGGCCGACACCTTCTTTGGCCATACGCGTGGCGCATTGGAGGAGATCAAGGCCCATTTTGATGGCATCCGCGAGGGCTTCATCAAAAACCTCGAAGCCAAGCAGGCTTTGGTGGAGGAAGTCAGAACATTGGTAGAGGCAGATATTCAAAGCCCTTCAGAATGGCCTGCACAGGCCGAAAAGGTCAAGGAGGTTCAGAAGCGGTGGAAGACCATCGGGTTTGCAGGGCGCAAAGACGACCAAGAAGCTTGGGAGAGTTTCCGGGCGCTGTGCGACCTGTTTTTCCAGAAGCGCGACGCCGCTTTTTCGGATGTGCGGGCCGCTCAAAACAAAGTGCGGGACCGCAAACAGGCCATTGCCGAAGAAGCCGCTGGACTGGCCGAAAGCACGGCTTGGAAGCAAACTGCCGACCAATTAATGGCCTTGCAAAAGGAGTGGAAGGACCTCGGTTCAGCTGGTCCCCGAGACGAAAACCGCTTGTGGCGCAAATTCCGCGGCGCTTGCGATCAATTCTTCACTGCTCGGAAAGCCCAGTTTGCTGACCGCGACAAGGAGTACAAGGCCAACCAACAAGCCAAGGAGAAACTCATCGAAGAAATCGAAGCTTTTGAGCTGACGGGCAACCATGGCAACGACTTGGGGACACTCAAGGCGTTTTCCAAGCGCTGGGCCGATAGCGGACATGTTCCTCGTCGTGTTTTTGAGCAAATCGTGGAGCGCTATGGCAACGCCATGGACAAGAAATTCGATGCCTTGGGCGAAAAGCGCAGCGAGCGTTCAGTGGAAGCCTACAAACAAAGGGTGGAAAGCCTCGTTGCCGGGGAAGGTTCCGAGCACATGGCTCGGAAAGAAGAGCGCGCATTGCGCGACAAAATGGACCGCCTCCGGAAGCGCGTCACCCAATACGAAAACAACATGGGCATCTTTACTGGAAAGGGGGCGGCTTCGATTGTCGCTGACTTTCAGAAGAAAATTGAGTCCGACCAGCGGGAGATGGGCGAAATCAGCAGAAAGCTCAAGATGCTGCGTGAGGCCCGTCAAGGGTCCAAGGAGGACTGACAGCCTGCCCGCTTTCGAATTGGGAATAAAGCTCTTGCAACCGCTCAGGCAGGACCATTCGGTCTTTTTGCTTGTCCAAAATCCCGAGCACCCCAAACTCTTGAACAACCTCCCAGAGTTCCTCGACACCAAATCCAGTCAAGAACACAACGGGGTACTCGAATTGAAGAGACCGCATCAATTGGAGAAACTCGACGCCATCAATGGTCGGCATGACCGAATCCAACAAGATTAAGTCGAGTTCCTCCGTAGCGAGCATACCTACAGCTTCTAGGGTATCGGATGTGGCCTCGGTCACCATGCCCGCATTGAGCAATTGAAGTTGCGTCAGGGTGAGTGCCATTTCGTCGTCATCTACATACAAAACCCGCAGTGGTCCGCTTCTCTTAGTCATGGGTCATCAAAGGTGAGATGGCCCTTTACAAAGCCATGTAATCTCGGGAGGGCCTTTCCTGTGGGAATCCTCTTGCTATGGTCGAATCGGCATGTCCAGCGGAGCACCCATCCACCCCTGATCTTGCAATGTCCTCAACACCCCTTCTAAGAGTCCGAGGGTTCGGGGCGATGCCTTTTGGCTGTCGTGCATAACAGCGATTGTTCCTGGGCTCAAATGTGCCCGTGTACTGTTGAGGCATTGCGACACGGTGCGCTTTTGGTCAAAATCCCCGGTAAGCAAGTTCCACATGACAATGCAGCTGCGTTTGGAGATGGCCTTGGCTTGAGAACGGGTCATGCGGCCATACGGAGGGCGGAACAATCCTGATTTCGTGATCGCCTCACATTCCAAAAAGCTCTTGAGGTACGCATATTGACCGGTAGACCAACCAGACTCGTGATGCATGGTGTGGTTGCCCCAACTGTGGCCTTCGGATTGAATCCGCTCGAACACCTTCGGGTAACGCTCAACATTCTGGCCTACGCAGAAAAAGGTGGCTTTGTGCCCAGACGCACCGAGCAGATCAAGGATACGAGGCGTCCATTCTGGATGCGGCCCATCATCAAACGTCAGGTGTACCTCTCGGCCACCGGGATCTCCCGCCCAAAGGAAATCTGGAAACAGGGACGAAACAGGTTCGGGTATGCGGGTCGCGTACACAGGGGCAAGTTCAAACAGAACCGTCAAAAAACCCGCAGTTTTCAATCCAAACCATGCGTCCTTTTTCCTGCTCTGGCACTCCGGCAAAAAGGGACTCCAAAGCCGCGACAGCCCAAGGTATCTTCGCACCCACATCCCGCGGGTATGGAATACGATTTCAAAGCCATCGAAAACAAGTGGCGCCAGCATTGGCAAAAGCAAGGAACCTACAAGGTTTCAGAAGACGCTGCAAAGGACAAGTATTATGTGCTTGACATGTTTCCTTACCCCAGTGGGGCAGGATTGCACGTTGGCCACCCTCTTGGCTACATCGCTTCGGATGTCATCGCCCGATACAAGCGGCAACAAGGGTTCAATGTTTTGCACCCACAGGGCTATGACAGCTTTGGCCTTCCAGCTGAGCAATACGCCATTCAAACGGGGCAGCACCCAGCCCTAACAACAGAGCGCAACATTGCGCGTTACCGCGAGCAACTCGACCTCTTGGGGTTCAGCTATGATTGGTCCCGGGAGGTCCGAACCAGCAGCCCAGAATATTACAAGTGGACCCAGTGGATTTTTGCCCGCCTCTTTGAGCATGGCTACGACCGCAAGGCCGACAAAGCAGCTCCGATTGAGGACCTCACCGCCCACTTTGCCGAGCATGGCAATGCCCAAGTCGATTGGGTGGTCGGGGAAGACACCTTGACCGAGGCCGCTCAAAAGCTGTGGGGCGAAGACTTTGAAGGTCCTTTCTCTGCGGAGCAGTGGAACGCCCTCGACAAGAATGGCCAAAGCGCGGTGCTGATGGCGTACAGATTGGCCTATCTCGCAGACAGCGAGGTAAACTGGTGCCCCGCTTTGGGCACTGTTTTGGCCAATGATGAGGTGATTGGAGGTCTGAGTGAGCGGGGTGGGCACCCCGTTGTCCGCAAAAAAATGCGGCAGTGGATGATGCGGATTACGGCCTATGCCGACCGCCTGCTTCAAGGGTTGGATGGCATCGATTGGTCCGACAGCATCAAAGAGGTGCAGCGCAATTGGATCGGCAAGTCGACCGGTGCCCAATTGCGGTTCGACATCCAACACCACGAAGGCCGCACCGTCGAGGTGTTCTCAACGCGACCCGACACCTTGTATGGCGCGAACTTCCTTGTTTTGGCGCCGGAACACGAGCTGGTCCAAGACATCACAACGGCTGAGCATCAAGAGTCGGTGGCAGGATATCAAAAGGAAACCTCCGCCCGAAGCGAACGCGAACGAATGGCCGGAGACCGCGGCGTGACGGGGTGCTTCACCGGGGCCTACGCTGTGCACCCACTCACTGGGGCGCCCATGCCCATTTGGATTGCGGATTATGTGTTGGCCGGTTACGGCACAGGTGCGGTCATGGCTGTCCCT
>Ga0206130_10000456_pt1 | contig 69251 bp, 61 predicted proteins | sample Helgoland_Spring_9_FD_148637 | JGI IMG/M metagenome (GOLD analysis project Ga0206130, IMG submission 148637) | Pelagic subsurface seawater microbial communities from Kabeltonne, Helgoland, North Sea - Helgoland_Spring_Bloom_20160512_1 | ecosystem: Environmental > Aquatic > Marine > Epipelagic ... | reverse complement strand
AACCATTCTCAAGAATGATTTTGTCTACATTTGCCATTAATTCAGCTGATGCCCAGTTCATTTCTGCTATTTGAACATCACCACAGTCAGCAAAAGCTGCTGTTCCAGCTGTCGCAAGTGTTGCTGCGATCGCTAGATTAGTTAAAGATTTTTTAATCATATTATTCTCCCGATACGGTTAAAACTTTAAATTTTTAACCATGTTTTTGATGGATTCATCATTACAATTAATTTTGTAACTCCCCCAAGTGAAGACATTATTGATGATTCTTGATAAAAATCAAGGATATATATCGACAAGAATTGTATATAACGCGACGTTAAGAATTTTTTAATGTTGGCAATGCATAGTTAGTCTCAGATAAATATATAATTTTATGAATTTAATCATATAATATAGTTAAGCATAAATATTATAGTTAGATTTCAAGCTTATTTGATCCTAGATAACACTGTATTATTTAATTTTTAAGGTAACTTAGAAAAATGCCTGCAGGCCTGTTTGTGCACGACCAAGTATTAATGCATGAATGTCATGTGTACCCTCATACGTATTTACTGCTTCTAAGTTCATAACGTGCCGTATTACACCATATTCATCTGAAACGCCGTTTCCACCGTGCATGTCACGGGCAGTGCGAGCAATATCTAACGCTTTGCCACAATTATTTCGTTTCATTAAGCTAATTAGTTCAGCAGGTACTTTGTGTTCATCGAATAAGCGCCCCATACGTAAACATCCTTGTAGTCCAAGGGAAATTTCAGTTTGCATATCTGCTAATTTCTTTTGAATAAGCTGCATTTGGGCTAAAGGTCGGCCAAATTGCTTTCGATCAAGTGTATATTGTCTTGCTGCGTGCCAACAAAATTCTGAAGCACCCATAGTGCCCCAGGCGATACCATAGCGAGCACGGTTCAAGCATCCAAATGGGCCAGCTAATCCAGATACATTCGGAAGGATGTTTTCTTCTGGAACAAATACTTCATCCATTTGAATCATACCAGTCGTTGAGGCACGCAGAGAAAACTTACCTTCAATTTTAGGGGACTCTAATCCTTTCATTCCACGATCTAAAATAAAGCCTTTGATTTTATTGTTATGAGCATCAGATTTTGCCCAAATTATAAAGAGGTCAGCAATAGGTGAATTTGTAATCCAGTTCTTTGCACCTGAAATTAAATAACCACCATCCACATGCTTTGCTCGTGTTAACATTCCACCTGGGTCAGAGCCATGATCTGGTTCTGTAAGGCCAAAGCACCCTACTAATTCTCCAGTTGCTAATTTAGGCAAATATTTATTTCGTTGTTCGTTATTTCCATATGCAAAAATTGGATGCATTACTAATGATGACTGAACTGACATTGCAGATCGATACCCACTGTCAACGCGTTCTACCTCTCGAGCAACTAAACCATAAGAAGTATAATTTGCACCAACGCCACCAAATTCTTCTGGTATTGTTGAGCCAAGCAAACCAAGTTCACCCATTTCATTCATGATTTCTCTGTGAAACATTTCATAGCGGTTGGCTTCAATAATTCTTGGCACTAGCTTATCTTGGCAATACGCTTTAGCTGTGTCGCGTATCATGCGTTCTTCTTCACTGAGCTGATCTTCCAACATAAATGGGTCTTCCCAACTGAAGTTAGCAGGTTTTGATCTTGCTGTAAGTGGTGTGTTTAAGCTCATGGTACATTCTCTTATTTTTATTTATATTGGGTTTTTTTAGCAAAAGAGGCAATGCGGCAATTCTGCTGGAATAAATTAATTTAAAGAGTTAATTATTAATTTGATAAAATAAAATCAAATAATAGTTTAAGGAAAAATCAATATGAAAGTCCTAGTGACAGGTGGTGCTGGTTATATTGGTAGCCATACATGTGTTGAGCTTTTAAAAAGTGGCCATGACGTTCTTGTAATAGACAATCTCTCAAATGGACACGAACTAGCACTTAAACGTGTTCAAAATATTACTAATTGTGAATTAGGTTTTATAAATGCAGACATTCGTGATGTTAATTCCATGAAAAATATATTTGCTGAATTTAAACCTGAAACTGTTATTCATTTTGCAGGACTTAAAGCCGTAAGTGAAAGCGTTTCTGAGCCATTAAAGTATTATAATGTAAATGTAGATGGGTCTATTTCATTACTTATGGCGATGAATAACGCTGGATGTAATAGTATTATTTTCTCATCATCCGCCACAGTTTATGGTGATCCTCATTATTTGCCATATGACGAATTACATCCAACTAACCCAGTAAACCCATATGGGCGCACTAAGTTAATGATTGAAGACATAATTAGTGATTGGACAAAAGTGAATGTAAGTAGAAAAGGTACTGTTCTAAGATATTTCAATCCAGTTGGAGCGCATGAGTCTGGTCAAATTGGTGAAGAGCCAATTGGAATACCTAACAATTTAATGCCGTACTTAGCGCAGGTTGCTATCGGTCGCCGTGACCATTTAAATATTTTTGGTACTGATTATAATACTGCAGATGGAACTGGCTCAAGAGATTACATTCATGTAGTTGATTTGGCTATTGCGCATGTAGCTGCTCTAAATCAAAAAAAACTGAATAATTTTGAAGTAATAAATATTGGAGGAGGAAAAAGTACTACTGTTCTTGATTTATTAAAAAGCTTTGAAGATATTTCCGGTATTAAAATTAAATCTAAATATTTACCCCGAAGAGAGGGAGATCTTCCAATTTTTTGGGCAGATACTTCAAAAGCTCTTAAAAAATTAAACTGGCAACCAGAAAGAAATATAAAAAAGATTTGTGAAGATACTTGGCAGTGGCACAAAAATAACCCAAATGGATATAATAATTAAATGGTTAATTTGATAATTGAAGGTTGTTTGAGGTGGTTACTATTTTTGTTTCCCTGCCCATTAAATCCATCAAAATTGAGATTCGTTGATCAGCTTCAAGATCTTTAACAGTAGCTATAAAATTTGCTAATGGGCCATTTAAAATTTTTACTTGATCGCCTTTTTCTAATTTTTTTTCTTGTAATAATTTTCCAGATAGATCAAAATTGCTTATTAAATCATTCATAAAACTGGTTGGAACTGATCTAAGCCTGGAATTAAATGTAATTAGCCGCAAAACGCCAAGAGTATGATTAATTTTAACCCATTTTTTATCTGCAATATCAAATGTGACAAACATATATCCTGGAAATAGAGGTCGATTTACGTTTATAAATCTAGAAGTCTTACGCATGGTGACATTTTGTAAGGGTAAAAATGTTTCAAATCCCTGTTGATTTAAATTCTTAACCGCTTGACGGTGTGCATTTGATTTAAATTGTAATATGTACCATTTTTTTGTCATATCAACATACCTATAATTTTCTGTTCATTTTTGAACATAAGTCAAAATAATAACAATATAATAACAATATAATAACAATAAAATTATACTGAATTTATATTATTTTGATTATCCTTTTGTCAAGAATGTAATCTTGTATTAAAGTTATATATGCTATTTATATTATATATTCTTCAGTATAGTATTAATTTTCTATGTTAAGAATTTATATACTAAAATATTAAAAGTATTATTTAGATATAAATAATATTATTGACATTGATTATCATTAAGTACACGTTCAATTTTGAATGTTATTAAAAATAATAATATCAATTAATATATTAGACATACGTAGTTTTGTTTCAAAGCTTCGTGCGGTAGCTATAAATGGCTAGCCGCCGTAAAGATCATCAGGAAGATGCAAAATTGCGGGTAATGCAAATAATAACCCAAAGTCCTCATATGACTTCGCGGCAAATTGCACAAAAAGTTGGAATTTCGAATGGTTCTGCTTACTATTTGCTAACGTCACTAATTGATAAGGGTCTCGTAAAACTTTCAAATTTTAAAGGGAATTCACAAAAGGTAAAATATTCTTATTTATTGACGCCGAAAGGCATTCGTGAAAAATCTTTGCTAACCAATAAATTTCTTATTCGTAAAAAAGAAGAGTATAAAGCGCTAAGAAATGAGATCAACGCTTTAGAGCAAAGTTCTGGTATTTTGTATGAAGAAAGTGGTACTGAAGATGAGTAAAAAAACATAATAAATAATAATTAAATTATATCAAATTTTAGGAAAACAAACTTTTATGACTTCTATAGGCGCTATTAAAAAAGCGGTAATTCCAATGGCTGGCTTGGGTACACGTATGCTACCAGCAACAAAAGCAATTCCAAAAGAACTATTACCCGTTTATGATAGGCCATTGATAGAACATGTTGTAAAAGAAGCTATATCTGGTGGTATTAGTGAGTTTATTTTTGTAACACGAAGTGGAAAAGAGGCTATTGAAAATCATTTTGATGCTCACTACGAGCTGGAACATAGATTAGTACAAAAAGGGAAGAATAAAATTCTTGAAGGGATCGTAAAAATCATCCCTGATAATGTTAAAATATCTTCAGTTCGACAAGCGGACGCCTTAGGATTAGGGCATGCTATTCTCTGTGCTAAGCATCTTTTAAATAACGAGCCTTTTGCAGTTTTGCTTCCAGACGTACTAGTTTTAGACAAAGAAATTCGAAAGCGAAATTTTAGCTTTGATCAGTTAGTTAAAGCGTGGTCTAAAACAGGTATTGGTCAGGTTATGGTTGAGCAAGTTGATTTAGACAATATTGAAAGCTATGGCATAGTTGATACAGGAGAAAAAAATATCAAACCATTTGAGTCTATTCCTATTAAGGGTTTAGTTGAAAAACCAACCATTCAAAATGCACCATCTAATTTAGCAATTTTGGGGCGTTATATTTTACCACCGGAATTATTAGATGTGCTTGAAAAAGTTAAACCCGGTGTGGGTGGTGAAATACAATTAACTGATGCGTTGGATGTACTTTTGTATAAATATGGCATAAATTCTTTAGAAACAGATGCAGATGTTTTTGACTGTGGCAATAAGTTGGGATACCTGAGTGCAAATCTAGCAGTTGGCATGCGTGATCCTCAATTAAGATCAAGTATTCTTGCAACATTTAATAAATACGTTGTTGATAATATTTAAGTTTAGTTAGAGGCTATTATCAATTGTAGTTATTGATTATTTACACTCATGTCATTGTGGAGATAGAGATTAAACATAATTTGGAGCTTCCAGTTCCATGACTGCAATTAGTTATGAATTTTAAACAGATAAGATTTATTGTTTTATGAATAAAATTATAGCAAGATTTGTATGAAACAAATGTGTTAATTAATCATAATTGTATCTCAAATGTTGTATTGGAACTCAGTAAAGCATTTACTATTTTTACTTTATTATTAAATTAAAATAATAATTATATATTTACGACTGTGAGGCAAATGTTAAATAAGCCATTAGTAACGCTAGCGATATGTAACTTTAATCGAGAGAAATATTTACGTAGGGCCATACAATCATGTATATCACAGACTGTTCTTAAGCGTCATATAGAGATTATTGTTGTGGATGATGCATCTACTGACGGCAGTTTAGATATTTGTGATGAATTTATAAAGGAAATTAAAACTATAAAAAATACAACCAACTTAGGTGTTGGGAACGCAAGTAGCATAGCGCTTGAATTAGCAAAAGGTGAGTATTTTATGCGCGTTGACTCTGATGATTATATTTCAAGTGAGTTAGTATCAAACTTTGCCCCTATACTTGACCATAATGAAAACATAGATTTTGTATATGGAGACCTTCTTCGGATAAATAAAAAAGGTCAAAGTAAAGAGCGCATAAGCCTCAATACATCTGAAAAAGTTAAGCAACATGGTGCGGGTATTTTATTCAGACGAAGATCCTTGCTAAATGCTGGTGGTTACAATAAAAATTTACGAAATTCTGAAGATTATGAATTGATTACAAAATTATTAAATCTAAATGCCAAAGGCTTTCACTATCCAGCACCATTATATCGTTATTATGAAAGTGAGCATAATTTATCGCATCAACTTAAAATACGTAGTCAGCTTGAGATAGAAATAAGGAAAAAATATGATGTTTAAATATGGGAAAGTTTTAATTGGTGGAAATAAGCCTGTGGTTATTGCTGAAGCTGGCGTTAATCATTTGAAAGACTTAGACCTTGCAAAAAAACATATTCAAGCAGCTAAACGAGCAGGCGCATCCGTTATTAAATTTCAAACCTATTCAGCAGAAAAGCTTACAACTGCATCGGCGCCACGTTTTTGGAGTTGGAGTGGTGAACACGATAACAAAGGTGGACAGCGTGACAGCTATTCTATTCTAGAAACGCCGGAGAGAGAATTTACAAAAAAATTGTTTGGGTATTGTAATGAAATTGGAATTGAGTTTATGTCTACTCCATTTGATTTAGATGCGGCTGATATGTTAAATGATCTAGGTAGCAATGGCTTTAAATTAGCATCAGGTGACTTATTAAATGTCCCATTACTTCGCAAACTTGGTAGCTTTGGTAAACCGGTTTTCATATCAACGGGTGCAGCAAATTTAGAGGAAATAAAGTTTGGTGTTGATACTCTCGAAATGGCGGGTGCTTCTGATATATGTATTATGCATTGCACACTTTGCTACCCAACAAGATTGGGTGATGCAAACCTCTCTGCATTGAATGAAATTGCAGCTAAGTTTCCAGGTTATGTATTAGGTCTTTCAGATCATACAATAGGTAATCTAGTTCCTGCGCTCAGTACCATGCTTGGATGTAGAGTGGTTGAAAAGCACTTTACTGTTGATAAATCTCTTCCTGATAGTGCAGACCATTGGCTATCAGTTGATGAAGATGAATTACAATCTCTAGTAAGGAATATTGAAAAAGCAATGCTTGCATACGGAAATGGTCATAAAGCTATGTTAGATTGTGAAATACCAACACGTTTAAATGCGCGCCGGTCATTAGTAGTAAATGGCTTTATTCAGGCGGGTGAAATGTTTAATGAAAAAAACTTAACATGTAAGAGGCCTGGGACTGGTATTTCATCAAAATACTTTGATAATCTAATTGGGCTGACAGCCACAAAAAATCTTCATGATGATCATATGATTACATTTGATGATATATTAGAAGATGCTTCATTTAAGCCTATTACTGAAAGCTTATTAAAGGTAAATTATAATGTTTAGTGATAAAACCACAAATCATATAACTTCATATGACACTAAACAACTATTTGAAAGTGAACAGGGTTGGTATATGTTTAATGCGGCATGGAATAATTGGCGAACAATGTTCCTGAATATCTCTGGAGACAGTTTGCTAGACCTTGGTTGTGGAAGTGGGATAGGCCTCAGTTTGGCAAAAGTATTTAATCCTAAACTATCTTTAACTGGCATAGAATTTGATATGGGTTATAAATCAGTGTGGGATTCAAGAGGTATAAATGTTGTCAAAGGCGATATTTATAATTTAAATTATTCTGATGAAAGTTTTGATACGGTTTGGTCTTCGCACGTTGTTGAACATTTGCAAGATCCAAAAAAGATGATTAAAGAATCTCTGAGAATTGCAAAAAGTACTGTCATACATTCGGTACCTGTAGGCAATGTTGATGATAAAAATATGGGAACTAAACATTTAAAGGTTTATAATAGATTAAATTTTAAAGAACTTTTTTCGGAAATAAACTGTAAAATCAGAATAGAATATGTTGAAGATCCATATATGTCATCATTTGTGGCTATTTTGGATAAATAAATGAATATATTAGGTATTGTAGCAGCAAAGAAACAATCATTGCGGTTCCCTGGAAAAAATAAATATAATTTCAAGGGTAAACCATTATTTTGGCATTCAGTATTACCATTAATGCAATCAAAACACATTAGAGATGTGATTGTCAGCTCGGATTGTCCAGAAATACAAACATTTTGTAAGAAAAATAAAGTGACTGTTTTTACTCGTCATATTAACGCTATTGAAAATGAGGCGCCCCTATTAGGAGTTCTTAAACACGTATGCCTAAATTATTCAAAAAATTTTGACTATGTAATAACAATTATGGCTAATTGTCCTGGTCATAATCTTGAAGATGTCGAAAAAGCTATAAACATGATAAAGTTGAATCCAGACCTAAATGAAATAAGGTCATTTGATACAAGCGGTAACGAAACAGGGTTAATGATTTTTAAGAAAGAAGTTATTTTACAAGCAACTGCAATTTCTAGTCATATTGGTGCAATTGAAAGTAATGGCTTCGAGGTACATTACAAATCTGACCTAAAAAGAAATTAAATGTGCTATTTTTTGAAAATAAATATTAAATATTTGGGAATTAAATAATATAAAAATTAATCATGGTTGATACTACTATTTATAAATATGCTGAGAAATTATCCACAATTCCACGTAGTATATGCGGGCCTGGAATTAGAGAAGTGCTGAGTTATATAAAAAAAGAAATTCCCAATCTAAAAATTAAAGGTATTGATACGGGTTCAAAAGTTTTTGATTGGGTCGTTCCTCAAGAGTGGGCAATAAAGAAAGCATATATTATAGACCCTGATGGACGTAAGTTTGCGTCTTATGCTGAGTGTCCATTACACATCGTACAACATAGCGAGCCAGTAAACATTACACTTTCTTTAAATGAATTGCGTAAACGCATTCATGTGTCTTCACAGTTGCCCAACGCAATACCTTATGTCACCAGCTATTATAAGCGTGATTGGGGATTTTGTATTACACAAAATGAATTGGATAATTTAAAAAATGGCAATTATACAGCCAAAATTGAATCGGAACTATTCGATGGAGAATTAAATTATGGTGAAGTGTTTATTCAGGGTGAAACGGATAGTGAAATTCTGATTTCTACTTACATATGCCACCCATATATGGGAAATAACGAGTCTTCTGGTCCTGCAATTGCAATTGAGTTAGTTAAAAAACTTCTTAATTATTCAAAGCAAAAGTATTCAATAAGAATGCTTTTTATACCTGAAACTATTGGCTCTTTGGCTTATTTGAGTGAAAACCTTCCAAAAATACAAAAAAACACTATTGGAGGTTTTGTGCTTACTTGCCTTGGAGACAAAGGATCATTTTCATTTGTTCCAGCACGAAATCCTCATTCATATATTAATAAAGTTGTTCATTTTTTAATGGTAAAAAATTTTAAAAAATTCAATAAATATAATTGGTTTACTGATCGTGGAAGTGATGAACGGCAATTTTGCTGGCCAACTATAAATTTAGATATGGTATCAATAACTCGCTCTAAATATAATGAATATGCAGAATATCACACGTCTTTGGATGATATTAATTTTATAAATGCAGATAGTTTAAATGAAAGTTTAAAATTTATCTTGTTATTAATTAAAACATTACAAAACAATAATAAGTACCAATCAACAACTTTTGGTGAGCCTAAATTAGACAAGTTAGGACTTTATCGTACTCATACGTTAAATGGCACTGAAAAAGACCCAAATAATTTGATAAATTTTTTGTCTATGTGTGATGGTGAAACTGATTTAATTGATATATCGCTATCTTTAAGCTTATCATTTAATGAAGTCACAAAATTAGCAAACGTTGCATTGCAGCATAATTTAATAAAATAAATAATCTTGTATGTGTAGCAACATTTAAATTTAAGCATGAGAATTAATATTTGATGACTAATGTAGCTCTATTTTTAGACCGAGATGGTGTGATTAATTATGACTATGGGTATGTACATAAAATAAGAAATTTTAAATTTATTGAGGGAATTTTTAAACTTGTAAGTTGTGCAACGAAAAATAAATATAAAATCATAATAGTTACAAATCAAGCAGGTATTGGAAAAGGATATTATACTGAAGATACTTTTATAGAGTTGAATGACTGGATGTGTGATGAGTTCTCTAAAAATGGTTCGCCAATATCACGAGTTTATTACTGTCCAAATCATCCAGGTGGTATGGGTAAATACCAAAGGTCAGATTTTAGGCGTAAGCCTAATCCAGGGATGTTGTTAGAAGCGAAATCTGAATTTAATTTAGAATTATCTTCATGTATTTTTGTAGGCGACCAAAAAACAGATATGGAAGCTGGTATATCAGCTGGTATAGGTAGAAACATTTTGTTTGATGCATCAGGTGTGAAGTTTAGTAATCACGGTTTAAATTATAAAATAATCTCTCATTTAGAAGATGTAATTCCTATGCTATGAATATTTTTGGAACAAAACATTGAAAAAAATTCTTATTTTAGCTGGCGGTTTTGGAACAAGGCTCCGCTCTATAGTTTCTGATGTTCCAAAGCCTTTAGCTCCTGTGAATGGAAAGCCATTTTTAAAATACCAGCTCGACAATTTAATATTACAAGGTGCAAAGGAAATAATATTATTGCTTCATTTTGAAGCAAATAAAATAGAAGATATGATAAAAGATATGATTCAGAATCAAGAGTTAGATGGTGTTGATATCAAAATTATAATAGAGACAAATCCTCTTGGAACTGGAGGTGCAATTTTAAATGCAATTAAGATCCTCAATATTGAAGAGTCTTTTTTAGTAATAAATGCTGATACTTGGGTTGGATGTGGTTTGAAATTACTTGAAAACAATAAAACGCCTGCTGTTGCTGCCGTAAGGTCAAATAATTGCAAGCGTTATGGATCCTTAAAAGTTAATAAAGAAAAAATCTTGTACTTTAATGAAAAGTCAGAAACTGGAACTATAGGCTGGATAAATGCTGGAATGTATCATCTTTCAAAAGATAATTTTTTTGATTATAAACCCTCCTATTCTTTTTCTTTGGAAGATAAAATACTACCAAGATTAGCAGACTTAGGTGAATTACGAGCTACTCTTCTTGAAACAGAATTTATTGATATTGGGATACCTGATGATTATTTACGATTTTGTGAATGGATAAAAAGGGGGAAAGAAATTGAACTTTAATCCTGAAGATTATTCTATAACAGACAACTCTTCTATTAGAGATGCTCTTATAAAAATCCAAGAAAACAAACATGGAATGGTTTGTATTGCATCTCAAGATGGTGAAATAATTGGTTTAGCAACAGATGGAGACATTCGATTAGGATTACTTTCAGGATTGAATTTAAACGACTGCATTTTAAAATGTTTTAATAAAAAGTTTATTTGGGCTAATTCTAGTGAAGCACGAATTAATTTAATTAAGAAACTTGACTCAGGTGTTAGGTATATACCTATTCTAGATGATAATAAAAAACTGATTTCGGTAGTATCTGCTGATTTTTTACCACTAAAGAAAGAAGAAGAAATTTACATAAGAGCGCGAGCACCTGTGCGGGTAAGTTTTGGAGGTGGTGGCTCAGATTTAACCCGATATTTTCTAAATAATGGTGGTGCTGTAATAAATGCTGCAGTATCGATATATAGCCATGCAACAATGAAAGTTATTGATAGTCCAAATATATCAATTACATCATTAGATCTGGGAGAGACATTCAACGCCTCTAATCTAGATGATGCTCTTAGCAAACCTGAAACTAATTCATTCACTTTAATATTGGCGGTTCTAAAGCTTGTGCGACCTAAATTTGGGTTTGAACTTTATCTTAACTCTGATTTTTCTGTAGGTTCTGGATTGGGTGGCTCAGCAACTTTAGCTGCAGTTGTTTTAGGATGCTTTAATCAAATTCGGAATGATCGATGGGATCAACATGAATTAGCTGAAATAGCCTTTCAAGCTGAAAGGCTAACACTTGGCATAGCTGGTGGTTGGCAGGATCAATATGCAACAGTTTTTGGTGGTATAAACTTCTTGGAATTTGGTTCTGCTCAAAATTTAATTTGTCCGGTTCGCGTTAATCCAAATATTCTTTTAGAATTAGAGGAAAGTCTTGTTCTGTGTGATACGGGCTTACCACACAATTCTGGTGATATTCATATAAATCAACGAAAAACTATGAGCTTAGATGCAATTAAAGAAAATGTTAAAAAAAATGTTGAACTCACATATGAAATTAGAAATTATCTTCTTAGTGGGCGCCTTGATAAATTGGGTGAAGCTTTTCATAAGGGTTGGCAACTTAAAAAAACTTTTAGTAATATGATATCCAACCCTGAAATAGATTCTATATATGAAGGTGCTATAGACAATGGAGCTTGTGGTGGAAAACTCCTTGGTGCGGGTGGCGGTGGATACTTCATGTTTTATGTTTCTCCATTTAACAAAATTAAGTTATTAACATATCTGAAGAGTGTTGGTTTAAATGTTCAAACATTTCGCTTTGAGGAGAATGGTCTACAAACGTGGTCTTCTAGAATAGAAAAATCTCAAATTTTATGGTGAAATCAATGGTAATGAATATTTCAAACAAAATCGTAGGTAATAAAAGTACTTTTATTATCGCTGAGATTGGAAATAATCATAACGGTAGTTTTGAAACAGCTATTGCAATGATCAATGCTGCGGCTGCAGCGGGTGCTGATTGTGTTAAATTTCAAATGCGAAATATGAATTCAGTTTATAGGCAAAGAAGTCTTTTAAAAAAAGGAGAAGATCTTGGAACAGAATATATTTTAGATTTATTAGATCGATTTGAGTTGAGTAAAGAAGACCACTTAGAAATATCAAAGTACTGTAAAAATAAAAATATTTTATATATGTGTACCCCATGGGATGCTGATAGCGTCGATGTCCTCGAACAGTTACATGTGCCAGGATATAAAATTGCTTCAGCTGATTTAACTAATCTGCCATTAATTGAGAAATTAACATATACTAAAAAACCATTAATACTTTCTACTGGAATGAGTACTGAAAAAGAAATTCAAATTACAACTGACTTTCTGAATGCCCGTAAAGCAAATTTTGCTCTTTTGCATTGCAATAGTACTTACCCTGCACCATTTCATGACATTAATTTGAATTGGATTAAAAGCCTTCAAAAAATACACCCTATTGTAGGATATTCAGGGCATGAGAGAGGGATCGCTGTTTCGATTGCAGCGGTCGCTCTTGGTGCTAAAATTATTGAAAGACATTTTACATTCGATAGAACCATGGAGGGGCCTGACCATGCTGCTAGTTTGCTTCCTCAAGAGTTTAGAGAGCTTGTTGATGGAATTAGAGATGTAGAGCAAGCACTTGGTGATGGCTTCGTACGTAAGGTCTCTCAAGGTGAAATGATTAATAGAGAAAATTTAGCTAAGAGTTTGGTTGCAACCGGGATATTAAAGAAAGGAACCTTTATAGAGGCAAAACACATAAAGGTTCTAAGCCCAGGACAAGGTCTTTCTGCCCAAAAATATGATCAGTTAATTGGCCGAAAAATATCACGAGATATGAATAAAGAAGACTACTTCTATCCATCAGATCTTGAAGATAAAAGAATCGAGCCTAAAAAATATAGTTTTGATAGACCTTGGGGTGTCCCAGTTCGATACCATGATTTTTTAGAATACAAGTCTAAAATCAAGCCTGATATAGTGGAGTTTCATCTTTCTTACTCAGATCTTGATTTAAATATTAATGATTTTTTCGATACAAAATATGATTGTGGTTTTGTTGTACATGCGCCAGAACTTTTTTCCGGAAGTAGGCTAATGGATCTTGCTTCTCCTGATGATGAATATAGACAATTCTCAATACTTGAAACCCAACGTGTAATTGATGTTTCAAAAGCTCTAAAAAGTTATTTTCCTTCTACTGCTAAGCCAATGATAGTTGCTAATATTGGAGGATTTACAATGGATAATTTACTCCCTGGGTCTGATATTAGAAATTATTATGAGCGTTTTGCTTCGAGTCTATTAAGTCTAGATATGTCGGGTGTAGAGCTTATTCCCCAGACAATGGCGCCATTTCCATGGCATTTTGGAGGACAAAGATATCAAAACCTTTTTGTTCATGCTGATGAAATAGTAGAGTGGTGTTCAAAACTAAACTTAAGGATATGTTTTGATATCTCGCATTCCAGACTTATGTGTAATCATTTTGACAAAGATTTTTATGAATTTGCAAAAATAATAGCTCCAATTACTGGCCATATTCACTTTGGGGATGCGCTTGGTGTTAATGGAGAGGGGCTCCAAATTGGAGAGGGAGATATTGATTTCCATAAATTAGCTACAATTTTAAATAAGTTTTGCCCTACAGCGTCTTTCATACCTGAAATATGGCAAGGCCACAAAAATGGTGGTGAAGGATTTTGGGTGGCACTTGAGAAATTAGAACTGTTACTTTAAGGAAAAAAAATGCTTCAAGATACTGTTATTTCAGAAATTCAAAATTCAATTGATGTTAAAAAATTACTTGTTAAAGATAAAATACTAATAAAAAAAATCTATGATTTAGCTGGTATTTGTATCCAATGCTTGAATAGCAGCGGTAAAGTAATTTTCTGTGGTAACGGAGGTAGTTTTGCAGACGCTCAACATTTATCTGCAGAATTTACTTCAAGATTCTTATTTGATCGGCCTGGGCTAGCATCAATTGCATTAGGCACTAATAGTTCAGCAATGTCTGCAATAGGAAATGACTATGGTTTTGAAGACGTTTTTTCTAGAGAAATTGAAGCTGTAGCCAACAAAAATGATGTACTCATAGCAATAACGACTAGTGGTAATAGTAGTAATGTTATAAGAGCTGCCAAAATAGCAAAGAGTAATAATATGCAAGTAATAGTTTTTACAGGATGTAGTAATGGTCAAATGGGAAATGATTTTAATACTATCAATGTACCTTCAAATATAACTGCCCGAATACAGGAATGTCATATATTAATTGGCCATATTGTTTGTGGAATGGTCGAAGAGTCTATATTTGGGAATTTAAAACTTAGATAATTTTTAAATTTTTGCAAGAGAATAAATTAATGAAAGTTAAATCTAATTAAATTTTAACTGTTATATTGAAAAGGTAAGAAACATTTGGCAGAAATTACAATTGTTGGATCTGGATATGTGGGTATATCCCTTGCAGTCCTTTTAGCGCAAAATAATAATGTGATTGTATTGGACGTAGATCAGTCGCGAGTAGATAAAATAAATAATAATTTATCTACAATCAAAGATGAAAAAATAGAGATTTTTTTAAAAGAAAAAAACCTTTCTTTAACTGCAACTACAGATAAAAACTATGCATACCATAATTCAGAATTTGTAATTATTGCCACTCCTACTAACTATAATGAGGATCAAAATTCTTTTGACACAACATCAGTTGACGCTGTAGTTGCAGATGCTATTTTCTTTAATTCTGGTGCTTTGGTAGTAATTAAGTCAACTATTCCTGTCGGACATACAAAATTATTGCAAAAGAAATTAGAAACAGAAAGAATTATTTTTTCGCCAGAATTTTTACGAGAAGGAAGGGCGCTAAAAGATAATCTTTATCCTTCAAGAATAATAGTTGGCTCAGAGCACGAAAGTAGTAAAAGTTTTGCGAGGCTACTTCAGGAAAGTGCTATAAAAAAAGACATAGAGATTTTATTCATGGGGTCTACTGAAGCAGAAGCAGTTAAGCTTTTTGCTAATACATATCTTGCTATGAGGGTATCTTTTTTTAATGAATTAGATTCTTATACTCTCAAACATGATCTTGACGCAAAAAATATAATTAATGGTGTTTGTTTAGATAGTAGGATTGGAAAAGGTTATAACAACCCATCATTTGGATATGGTGGCTATTGCTTACCCAAAGACACCAAACAGTTGCTTGCTAATTATAGTGAAACTCCTCAAACTTTAATAGAATCTATAGTTTCATCAAATCACGTTAGAAAAGACTTTATTGCACAGCAGATTATAAATCTAAAACCTAAAGTAGTTGGAGTGTATAGGTTGGTTATGAAAGAGGGTAGTGATAATTTTCGCTCATCAGCGATTCAAGATATTATGGAAAGGCTTTGCAAAGTTGGCATCGATATTGTTGTTTATGAGCCTTCAGTTGATGAACGGTTTTTTGGTAAATATAAAGTTATAAAAAATTTGAATAATTTTAAAAAAATGTCCGATATAGTAATATGCAACAGAGTTTCAATAGAATTAAACGATATAGAGTATAAAACTTTTACAAGAGATGTATTTAATGATAATTAACTATTGGAAATAGATTTATGAAAAATCATTCTGAAAAAAAAATAATGGTAACTGGTGGGGCTGGATTTTTAGGATCACATCTTATTGACAAACTTATCAAATCAGGCGCGCAAGTAATTTGTGTTGATAATTTACAAACTGGATCAGTAAAAAATATTACTCACCACTTTAATAATTCAAACTTTAAGTTTTTAAATCATGATATTACATATCCTTTAGATATCGATGTGGATGAAATATATAATTTAGCTTGCCCAGCCTCTCCTATAAAGTATCAATTTGATCCTATTAAAACAATTAAAACTAGTATTTATGGGGCAATAAATTTATTGGATTTAGCAAAAAAAAATAGTGCTAAGATCATGCAAGCATCAACAAGTGAAGTTTATGGTGACCCGTTGGTTCACCCTCAAATTGAAAGTTACTGGGGTAACGTTAATTCTATTGGGACAAGATCCTGTTATGACGAGGGTAAAAGATGTGCTGAAACTTTATTTTTTGACTACTACAGGCAGAGCGATGTCCGTATCAAGGTAGCCCGAATATTTAATACTTATGGGCCAAGAATGGACCCAGAGGATGGAAGAGTCGTATCCAACTTTATAATGCAAGCGTTAAGGAATGAACCTATTACACTTTATGGCGATGGCTCTCAAACAAGATCTTTTTGTTATGTAGATGATCTAATAGATGTTTTTATAAAACTAATGGGTAGTTCTGATGATTTCACCGGCCCAGTAAACATTGGTAATCCTCACGAATTTACTATTTATGAATTAGCAAATAAAATCGTAAATATGACGAATTCAAATTCAAAGATAATGCATTCACCTCTCCCGAGTGATGATCCTATGCAGCGTAAGCCTGATATATATTTGGCTAAAAAAACTTTAAATTGGAATCCAGATATTGAGTTGGAAGAAGGTCTTGAAAAAACTATCCTATATTTTAAAAAACTGATTTAAGGGCGAGAAATATCCATGTCTTCTGTATTAATAATTGGAGCATCCTCCAGTCTTGGATGCTCAGTAATGAAGAACTTTTCTGAAATGGGATACAATGTTGTTGCAACTTACTCTGGAGCACCTGAAAGGATTATTTGTTCAGAAAATATAAGTTCTATTCAGCTTGACCTTACTTGTGATGAGAGTATTGCCAACTTTAACTCGAGTATTGGGTTAAATGGTTATACCTTTGATTTGTGTGTTTTTCTTGCAGGGTTTTTACCTGGTAAAAATATTCAACATTATGACAATAAGAAAATTGATATAGTTATGGCTATAAATTTTTCAGGATTTGCAAAAGTTTATAAATATTTGGAACCTGCATTCAATAATAATTCTCAAATACTTATTGTCTCCTCTATTTCTGCACAAAGAGGTAGTTATGATCCGATATATGCCGCCAGTAAAGGAGCATTAATTTCATTTATGAAATCCCTATCTCAGGTTAGGCCTCTTAAAATAAGGGCAAATGCTGTTGCCCCAGGATTATTAGAAGATAGCTCAATGTATAATGATATGGAGGCTTCCAGACGATTATTCCATGTTGATCAGGCTACCACTGGCAAACTCACAAATATGGAAGATCTGTCGAAAATAATAGTAGACCTTAGTAAACCACATTGGTCAAATTTGAATGGTGCTGTAATTCAAGTGAACGGTGGGGCGTATGTCTAATCTTAAGCGAGTTGCAGTCGTGGGTTGTGGAGCGTTTGGCGCTATGATTGCACTGCGTTTGTCAGAAAATGGGTACGAAGTCACAGTTTTTGAGCGGGAAACTGAGTGTTTTCGTGGAGCTTCATTCAACAATCAAAATAGGCTGCACTTGGGATTCCATTATCCTAGAGATTTAGTGACGGCTAAACAGTGCATTCAAGGTTTTTCCCGCTTTTGTGATGAATTTCCAGAGTGTATTGTTTCTGGGTTTCCCAATGTGTATTTTATCGCCAAAGAGGGATCTTACACCGATAAAGAAGCGTACAGAGATTTTTGTGCTAACCTAGGTTTAAATTATGATTCAATTACTACAGAAAAGTTACCTATTGATGTTCTAAATGTCTCTGAAGCCACGAGATGTGGAGAAGTTATTTATGATTGTAATATCCTAAGGACGCTGATTCTTCAAAGACTTGATGTTAGTGGTGTATTATTGAAGACCAAAACACATATAAATCAGATCAAGAGGGTTAGTGGAGGTTATAAAATAAGCTCCAAAACTGAAAATTTCCAACTATTTGAACATGTTATTAATTGTTCCTACTCAGATATAAATCGGCTAACCAAGCAGCTTGGGCATACTGTTGATACTGTACAGTATGAATACACGTGGATCCCAATCATTGAGGTTGATATTGAACGTATCGGTATAACTGTTATGGATGGTCCGTTTATGACACTCCTTCCATTTGGGAATACTGGCAAATTTTTAATGTACCATGTGGATTACAGTGTTGTTGCTCGGGATGATACTGAGATAATTGATCCTGGGTGGCTGATAAAAGAACGATCGCCTCTAAGTAAAGTAAATTTGAATGACCGTTTTAAGGAAATGCGGAAAGCTTGCTCACTCTTTGTGCCAGCATTAGCTGACGCCAAAATGTCAGGGTTTTTACAGGGCCCACGTATGGTAATGGCTAAATCTGATGATACGGATGCGCGCCCATCCGTTGTCCGTTCTTATGAAACTAACTACCATACTGTATTTTCAGGAAAAATCGATCATTGTGTATGGGTTGCGGATGAAATACTTGAGGCAGTTAATTCGAGTGAATAAGATGCTACTTATTATCTTAAAAATGCTTGATAATAGTTTAGAGCAAGTCTTATCTATTCATATGCCACAAATAAAAACAACAACTCTTGTTAGTAACCAATTATGTTAAGCCTAAACTCAAAATTTCTTTTTTTTGGAGTGCGTAATGAAAAACATATTTAAAAAGATTGTAACTATGTTGTGGGCTTTTTCCTATGGAAACCTAATGTCATTTATGGCTTCAAAGGATAAAAAGCTCTTGGAAAAAAACTTGGAGCTACATAATAAATATAAGAATAAAAGAATTTTCATTTTTTTTACAGGTAGAAGTATCCAAGATATTGATTTTTCAAAATTCAAAGATGAGTATGTCATGGGTGTCAATTTCCTAGCTCTTGATAGCAGGTTTAAGGAATTAAATGCTGAATTTTATTGTTATGCAACTAATTGGGATGCCAGTTGGGCTAAGTTAGCAGCGTTTGGGTTGCATGAGATTTATCAAGCGATCAACATGAATGTTAAATTGATTTTAAATGCGTCATCTAAGTATTGGATAAATAATCTTGATATATTTGGCAACCTGGAGGATGGAGAAAAATTTAAAAATAATATTTATTTTATAAACAACACTGCTTTTATTCCAGATGGAAGATCTGAGGTCGCATGTGGAATAAAAAAAAATGGAAAGACTACGGGAGGGATACTGCCCAGAAGTATCAATATAGCAATAGATTTAGGGTTTAAAGATATATATTTAATAGGGGCTGATTATAGCAAGAATCCTCTACGTGTAGGGCATTTTTACGGTTCGACTGATTTTATTGCTAAACGGTCGTTAGAAGAAGAAGAAATTAATTTGGGGATTAGGAATTTTGCCAAAAAACAAGATGTAAATATCATAAATGTAATTGAAAAAGATCAGACAAGTTTTGGATTTGATAGCATTTTTCTTGAGGAAGTTTACTCAAATTGTCTTTTAAATGAGACTTCTAAAGGTTGTGAATAATCAACTTTTAATATAGACTTACTTAACTGAGAAAATAAACTTATTTATATAAACATAACCAGATGTTTAGGTAAATTTCTAAGACCTTCAAATTAAAAGCTGCAAGAGAAAATGTAATGAATAATAAATTGGGCGTTATGCAAGGCCGCTTGTTGCCAAAATATATAAATAGATACCAAGCTCATCCGGTTGGATGTTGGCAAGATGAGTTTATGTTAGCAAACGATATTAAATTAGACTGTATCGAATTTATTCTTGATTATAACGATTTTGAAACAAATCCTTTGCTAATGGCTGGAGGTGTTCAGCAAATAAAAGACTGTTGTATCAAGACTGGTGTCGAAGTGCATTCTATTTGTGCTGACTATTTTATGGAGGCCCCGATCCATGCCGAAGTGCAAAAAGATGCTTTAAGAAGTATTGAGGTAATGGTAGATTTGTTACATAATGCTTCAGAGCTAGGTGTATCAGACATAGTCATACCTTGCGTGGATAGTTCCAGTTTAAAGATAGATAGTAATTCTGGTAGTAGATTTGTAAAGCAAATGGCAAAAGTTCTTCCTACAGCAGAAAAATTAAATATTAATTTGTCTTTGGAGACTGATTTGCCTCCTAAACTTTTTATAGAATTGCTAGATTGTTTCAACTCAGAAAACGTTACTGTTAACTACGACATTGGTAACAGTGCAGCATTGGGCTTCGATCCACTTGAGGAGTTAAATGCATACGGGCATAAGATATCTGACATCCATATAAAAGATCGTACTTATGGTGGAGGTCCTGTGATTTTGGGTAGTGGGGAGGCGCAATTTCAAAGATTTTTCTCGAAGTTAAAGGATTTTGACTTTAAAGGCCCATTTATAATGCAGGCATATCGTGATGATGAAGGTGTCGAAGTCTTTAAAAAACAACTAGCTTGGATAAAGCCATATTTAGAAGACTTTGGAATGAATTTTACAAATATTAACTAGGAGAGATTAGATTGGGAACATCAATTGGACTAAAAAATGGTATTAAAAACAGTAATATTCTGTATGAGCGAGCTAAAAAAGTCATCGGTTCAGGCACTAATACGTTTAGCAGGGCTCCCGGTGTTTTTCCGGATGGTGTCGCCCCAAAGTTTCTAGATAAACAAGATGGTTGTCATACGTGGGATGTTGATGGAAATGAATTTATTGATATGGTCATGGGATGTGGCCCAGTTACAATCGGGCATAATCATCCAGTAATTAATAATGCAATCAAGAAACAATTGGACAAAGGTGGCATTCTATATAGCATGCTGAATCCCCTAGAGGTTGAGGTTGCTGAGAAGTTAATTAACGTTATTGATTGTGCGGAAATGGTTAAGTTTTCTAAAAATGGAAGTGATGTTTGTGCAGCGTCAGTAAAATTAGCAAGGCACGTTACTGGAAGAGACATGATTTTCCAATGGGGGTATCATGGGTTTCAGGATTGGTATATTGGAACTACTGACCGCAATGCAGGGGTTCCGCAAGCAGTCAGAGACCTTACGTTAACTTTTGACTATGAAGATACAGACAAACTAAGGCAAATGTTCGCCGAACATAAGGGTCAAGTTGCTGCTATTGTAATGGAACCAGTGATTGGTCAAAGACAGGTTTGTGCAAATCGCTCAAGCAATGGATGTGTCAAGTATCCAGAAAAGGCATTTGGACCTTGCAACAATTGTGCGCAAAAGAAAATCTTGGAAGAAATTAAAGTGATTGCTCATGAAAATGGGGCATTGCTAATCTTTGATGAAATGATTTCAGGTTTTAGATTCTCAATGGGAGGTGCAGGAAAATATTTTGGAGTGACTCCAGATCTTGCTACATTTGGGAAAGGTATCACTAATGGAATGCCCCTAGGAGTTCTAGTGGGGAAAAAAGAGTACATGCAGCATTTTGACAAAGTATTCTTGTCGTCGACCTATGCACCAGAGGCTCTAACTCTAGCAGCTGCATCCGCGAATATAGATTTTTATATCGAACACAACGTAATAGATGACTTGTGGAAAAAAGGTGATTTTGTTGACCATAGTTTTCAAGAAGTGATACAAAAATATGATCTTTCAAAAAATGTTTCTTTGGCTGGATACTCTGTCAGATTAATGGTTAACACTCACAATGATGATGGCATTCAAGACCCAAAGTTAGCTTCTTTATATCAGCAGGAAATGTTTAGGAATGGAATTCTCTGTTTCGCTGGTGTTCTCATGTTGTCCTACTCACTGACGAGCAAAGACTTGGCCGCATTAGTCAGTGCGTTTGATAAGACCTGCAAGGTCATAAAAGAAGCGGTTGATAGTGGAAAGTCGATTGATAGTTTTCTTGAATGTGTTCCTGGAGCGCCTGTTTTTAAGGGACTTCGCGAGCGCAATGCAACATCCAATTAGCTTTATGTGGGCGCTAAAGATAAGAAATATTAATTGCTATAGAGAAGAAACATGAAAAAAAATGATAATGTTGTGGGTATCATTCCTGCTCGTGGAGGCTCTAAAGGAGTTCCAAAAAAAAATATTCGGGAAATTGGTGGATTTCCCATGATAGCTTATTCTATCGTTGTAGCCGAGCTAGTCAAAAATATGGATCGGTGTATTATTTCTACAGACAGCAAAGAGATAGCAGATGTAGCTAAGCAGTATGGAGGGGATGTCCCTTTTATGCGTCCAAGTGAGTTTGCAACTGATACATCTACCGATATTGAATACATAAAGCATGCTATTGATTGGTATGATGAAAATGAAGGCTATATACCAGAGTATTGGGTCTTACTCAGACCTACCACTCCCCTTAGGGAGCCGGAAGTTATAGAAGATGCTATAAACACAATGGTTGGCACTCCTGATGCTACTAGCTTAATTTCTATTCATGAATTTGCAGAGACCCCAGGCAAGATGTTCGGTATGAAAGATGGTTTATTGCATGGGCTTTGTCCTATGGATCCGAGACCTGAGTATTTTACTCTTCCTCGTCAGGAATTTCCGCCGGCTTACTTCGGGAATGGATACGTAGATATCATCAAATCAAGCACTGTTCTTAATAAAGGTTCATGCTTTGGGGCACGTATGCTCGGATTCGAAGCCCCCGATACAGGAGAAATTGATATCCCAGATGATATTAAGCGGGTAGAATACTATTTGAGCCAAAGTTCGAGCTCTATATATGAAAAACTGCAAGATATGTGACACATATAAGCAAGGTTATCCATGGTTACGGCAAAAGAAGATTTATTACACTTATTTCTTAAACTTGGACTAGAAACCGCCGATGATATAATGGTGCACTCTTCAATGGGATCGCTTGGTCATGTGGTTAACGGCCCCATAGATGTCATTGATGCTCTTATTATGACGGTGGGACTCAACGAGGGGACTATTTTAATGCCCGCGCACACAGGTCAATTAACTGATCCGTCAGATTGGTCGAATCCGCCATTGGACAAAGAAAGCATCGATATTATAAAAGAAAAAATGAACCCGCTTGACTTAAAGTTAACACCTGTACGTGGAAGAGGCGTTATTGCTCAATCTTTTTTAAGTTATTCTGGTGTAAAGCGCAGTGATCATCCACTTAATTCAGTTTCTGCTATGGGGAAAAGAGCGAGTTTTTACACTGGTTCTCATAGCTTTGATGAACCAGAAGGTTTAGATAGTCCTATTGGAAGATTGTATGAAAACAACGGTAAGGTTTTAGGGATTGGTGTCGGCGTATCTCGATTTACTGCGATACATCTTGCAGAGTACATAGCAGATGTCGAATACCTTAGTGTAGACAATCCAAGCGTACTATTAAAGCGAGAAAACCAAAAGAATATTTTTAGGAGGATAAAAAAATATCCCCGTGAATCCGATCGGTTCACAAATATCTTGCCAATTCTGAGGAAACAGCAATTAATTACTGAGCTAGAATATAATGGGCATTTAATGACGTGTCTATCAATTAAGCCTGTTATTGACTGCATTGTTAATATACTTGAGAAGAAACCCTTGTTTTTGATTAGCTAAAGTTTAGCTAAGGTTAATTTTTGTCAAAAACACAAAGTTTTGAAAACCAATTTAAGGAAAACTTTTCGATGGCTAAATTTACATTTAACTTAACTCCTCGTGATGTCCCATTAGTCAACACAGATCACAGAACTATAGCGACTAAGATACCAGTGCCTGAGTCATTGTCGTTGCTCGAAGAGATTAAGTTATATGAATCCTCTAATGCTCTTGAGCAACTGCCTGTAGTATGGGATCGTGCTCTGAATCATCAAATATTTGATGAATGGGGAAATACATGGATCGATTTCACTTCAAGCATTTTTGTTACTAATGCTGGTCATGCCAACGAAGAGACAATATCTAGAATAAATGAGTGTATAGCTAAGCCTTTAATGCATAGTTATTATTATCCGACAAGAATTCGCGCTAAATTTCTTAAGAAGCTGCTTGCAATGACACCTGAATACCTGGAGAAGGCTATTATTCTCAGCGTAGGGACAGAAGCAGCGGAACGAGCTGTCAAAATTGCCAGAATATTTGGTGAAAATGCCAAGCATGGTAAAACTATTATCGTTGGTGGGGATGGAAATTATCACGGTAAAACTCTGGGAGCTCAAATGGTTGGCGGTCAGCACGATGATAAGAGCTGGATTGGCTACACAGATCCCAATATGAAGCACATGCCATTTCCATTCCCTTGGGTTTTAGAGAAATTTGAGGGGGATGGTAGGGAGTTATTTCAGCATCATTTAGATATGCTTGAAGCGGATGGCGTAAATCTACATAACATTGCTGCTTTTTTTGTCGAATCGTTTCAAGGTTGGGGCGCAGTTTTTTATCCTGTTGACTATATTAAGGCGATGAGAGAGTGGTCACGTTCAAATGATATTTTATTGGTATTTGATGAGATACAAGCTGGCTTTGGCAGGACAGGAAAAATGTTTGCCTATGAGCACTATGGAGTGGACGCAGATTTAGTGATCTGTGGCAAAGGAATTTCTGGAAGTATGCCATTATCAGCGGTTCTTGGTTCTGCAACTCTTATTGAACTTGATGCCGGCTATACAAGTACTCATGGTGGAAATCCTGTGGCCTGTGCTGCAGGCTTGGGTAATCTCGAAGCCTTTGAAAATCGTGATTTGATTGCAGAGTCTCAGCGCAAGGGACAAATTATGAGGGATATAATTTACTCATGGAAGGAAAAGTATCCATCAAGAATTGGCAGAATTCTTGGCAATGGTCTGCTGTATGGGGTCTTTATTACTAAGGAAAACTCTGATGAATTAGATACGGAGTTAACTAATTATATTTGTGAGAGGGCGATGGAGAAGGGAGTATTTTCTATATGTACTGGCAGGGGAACAATTAAAATAGGGCCTCCTCTTACCATTCCTGATGATGCACTTATTGAGGGGCTCAAAGTTTATGAAGAATGTTTTGATGAGTTATTTTAGTAGATGATTCGCAATCCAGTTGATTTTTTTAGCTTAAGTAACAAGGTTGTTGTTATAACGGGAGCTGCTGGTCTGCTAGGTCGCAAGCATGCTGAGGCTGTTGCCGCATTCGGGGGTATTCCAATATTGCTTGATGTCTCATCCAGTGGTGTAGGTGATCTGGCAACTGAAATTCAGGAGAAATTTGATGTTGAATCGGTAGGGTATTCGGTTGACATTACGAACGAAGCGAGTGTCTCGGCAAATGCTGAAACAATAATCGCAAAGTTTGGGCGTATTGATGGGTTAATCAATAATGCAGCAAATAATCCTAAAATGGAGGATGACAACAACAAAAATTTTTCTCGTCTGGAGAACTTCCCTTTGAAAATTTGGAATGACGATATCAATGTTGCTTTGACTGGCTCTTTTTTGTGTGCAAAGTACTATGGATATGAAATTTCAAAAAATCCTAATGGTGGGTCAATTGTGAATATTTCTTCTGATTTGGGTCTAATAGCCCCAGATCAAAGTCTGTATGAAGTGGAAGGTTTGCCTTATGAAAAACAAAATCGCAAACCCGTTTCTTATTCTGTTGTAAAAACTGGAATTATTGGCCTTACTCGCTATTTATCAACTTATTGGCCTGAGAAAAATGTTCGTTGTAATGTTTTGTGCCCAGGGGGAGTTGAGAATGGTCAGCCAGAAGATTTTATTGAGAAAGTTAGTAGTAAGATCCCGATGGGAAGAATGGCAAAAGCCAATGAATACCAAGGCGCTTTAGTATGGATGTTGAGTGATGAGGCAAGTTATCTAAATGGTGCCATTATACCGATTGATGGGGGGCGTTCTGTTTGGTGAATAATGCAAAGGTACTATTTTTTCAATATTATCGTATATATATAGTGATTAGACATAGGATTTTCTGATCTTTAAAGCAATGAAATACAATCTAGTTGTATTCAGTGTAGTTTATGTTTTTTAGTAATTTCAATAGATGATAAGTAGATTGCAATGAAAAAGTATAAAATTTTGATGCATATGTTTGAAAAAGAGGACAAGAATAGGCTCGCTCTTTTATTTTTTGGCATATTAATTCTTGGATTTACAGAAATGATTGGAGTAGCCAGTATTGTCCCGTTTATGGGGATGGTAACTGATAGTTCGATGATTATGACTAATAGTTATCTAAATTATATTTATGTCAATCTTGAGTTCGAGAGTACGGATGATTTCTTATTTTTTTCTGGGGTTACAGTGCTTTGTTTGATGGCTATCTCTAACCTTTTTTCTATCTTTATGAACTGGAATATGCAGTCTTTTGTTTTCCTGCAAGAACATAGGATTGCATGTAGAATGATCCAAAAGTATTTATCACAAGAATATTTATTTTTTTTGAGCCGAAATTCTTCAGATTTAAGTAAAAATATATTAACAGAAATTGGTAGAGCCATGAGTGGTGTGGTGTTGCCCATTTTACAAGTAATATCAAAATCTATTGTTACATTTATGTTGGTATTGCTTTTGGTAGTAGCTGATCCTTTTCTTGCTGGAACAATACTTTTAACCCTTGGTTCAATTTATATCTTCATATTTATCATAGTTCGTAAGGTTCTACATTCTATTGGAAATATTGCGGCCAATGCCATCTCAGCAAGATACAAAATTTTGAGTGAAATATTTTCAAGAATAAAAATATTAAAATTAAAAGGTGGAGAAAATGAATTTGTTGAATGGTTTAGTATTCCATCCTTAAAATATGCAAAGTTTTCTGCTATTAGTACTGTTATTTCCCATGCTCCAAGATATCTTCTCGAAATTGTAGCGTTTGGAGGTATCATGATTATAGTTTTATATTTAATTTCTAAAGATCAAAGCAACAGTTATGTTATTTCTTACATGTCATTATATGCGTTTGCTGGTTATCGATTGATGCCTGCGCTCCAGCAGATTTATGCTGGACTAACCTTGGTGCACTATAATTTTCCCGCTGTTGAGGCCATTTCCATTGATTTGAAACTTAAAGAAGCTAAAAATTTAACGCGAAAGATTAGTTCTGACGAAGATAGTGTATTTAATCACAGTATTGATCTGACAGAAATTAGCTTTAAGTATCCAGGCGCAAATAAATATTTATTGAAGAGGGTAAATATTTCTATAAAGAAAAATTCGTCTATAGCTATTGTAGGTGAAACAGGCTCAGGCAAATCAACTCTAATAGATATTATTTTGGGCCTACATACTCCTGATGAAGGATTTGTCTGCATAGATGGTTGTGCATTTAATGAGAAAACATCCATGAATTGGAAGCGCAATATTGGTTATGTTCCACAAGATATCTACCTATCTGACGACACTATCCAAAACAACATAGCCTTTTTGGCTCAAGAAAACGATATCTTACTAATTGATGTAATTAATGCGGCTAAAACAGCACATATTCATGACTTTATAATGGAATTGCCTGAGCAGTATAATACTAAAGTTGGAGAGAGAGGTGTAAGGCTTAGTGGAGGGCAAAAGCAACGTATAGGCATAGCAAGGGCCCTATATGAAAATCCTCACGTTCTTGTTCTTGATGAGGCTACCAGTGCGATGGATAGCATTACTGAAGAGCTGGTAATGAATGCATTGGGTAGTTTGAAAAATAAAAAAACGATGATAATAATTGCACATAGACTAACAACGATTAAAGACTGTGACATAATCTACATTCTGGAGGATGGGAATATTGTTGATGCTGGAAATTTTGATGAGCTATTAGCCACAAACTTAAAGTTTCAAAGAATGGCAAAAAAATGATTATTAAAGAGATCACAAGTAGAATATGAGCGTTTATTTAAACCTTCCTATTAAGAGTATAAATCGCGAGTCAATTATCGTAAATTATATTTATTTATTAATGTGTATAACTACTATTGTGTACACATCACAGGCATACAGAATTTTCTTAAAATCCTCAGACTCACTTTTATTTTTAAGAATTACAGAAGACTACGTTTTGATATGCCTTTTTTTTCTAACTGCCATCATGAGGGGTAAGATACTTTTTCAAAATCTAGTGCCTTTTGTAATAATTTTTGCATACAGCAGTATAATTTTTATGCTGGATTTTGATTTTATGTTTATTCGACGCTTTATTATTACCATGCTTTGGTACACTGTGGCAATTAATGCTCTTGCTATGCTAAAGCCCGAAGTGATTTTTAGAATACTATGTGCAGTAGGTATATTTTCAGCTATTTCGATGCTCTTGGATACTGAAAAGACCTTGTTCGCATATATCATCGAAGATCGCCGTTACCATTCTGAAGGTGAGGGGGGAGATCTTAATATAAATAACATAAGTTTAATTCTAGTTTCACTTGCTGCAGTGACATCAGTTTTGAAAAAAAATATGGAGTATTTGAGATACAGTAATATTTTGATGGTAAGCTTATTTTTAAGCGTAGGGGTTGTATTATTAATTGGAGCAACACGATCTGCAATCGTTTTTTACCTATTGCTCATTTTTTATAATGTTTTCAATATTAGCACTAGGGCAATGTTTAAAGTAATGTTTACATCCATACTTCTTTTAGCAGGCTTTAGTTTTAGCATTGTTCAATTTGGAGAAGATTTTGTATTTTTAGGCAGATTTCTGGATTATGATTATAGGGGTTCCCAACGAATGATTATGTCCATAAATTCTTTGTCTGTTTTTTCTGAAAATCCAATGTTCGGTTTTGGAGGGGAAAATTTGATAGCACTTCAGTCACAGAAATTTGATAGCCAAGACCATAATTTATACACAAAACTGTTGGGCTCGAAGGGGATAATAGGTTTTTTATTTGTGATGCTTTTTTATATTGGTTTAACGAAGACGATAGCGCAAAAGTTACCAGGCATTTATATTCTAAGAGGGCTTTTTTTTTACATTTTTATATTCTCACCCGCAGGGCCAGGAACAGTAGTTATTGCCGCTGTAATTCATTATCTATCAGACCTGCAGTCTAATAAAAACTTGGAAAGAAGTTAAGAGGTCTATGAAAAAATTTAAAACTATTATCATATTTACAATTAACCCAATAAATGATGATTTTGCTAAAAGATATGGGGTAAAATTTCTTAAAGATAATAATTTTAAAGTAGTATTTTTAAATCTATGTGCTCTTATACATGGGATTGATGTGGCCCGGCAACTTGGTTGGGATAGATCTAAGAGATCTAGCGAAGTGACTGAATTTTTTATAACTGACTATCAAATGTTGGAAATTCATCTTCGTTCTTATAGAATTGAAAGTATTATTTACTTAAATATTACTACACCAGGAAGATTATTAGCCTTAATTTCTAAATTAAGCATTCCTTATATAGAGGGCTCTTTGTGGGGAGGCATACAAACGATAGATTGGAATATAAAAAGAGAATGTTTTCTCAGAAAAATATACTCCAAATTACTCAAGGTTTTTTTGGAACCAAAAAAGCATTTAAAAGCTAAGTGGAGTTATCTATTATATACTTTGGTGAGAAAGTTTCATCCGCCATTTCTCATTGTGACAAACAATTATGACATATTTACTTCACTTGTAAATCAAAACGTAATTCTTAGTCATACATTTGATTATGACAGATATTTGGCGAATAAAAACCTAGAAAAGCCAAAATATATCCCGAAAGATAAATATTTTGTTCTTTTGCCTAATCACGCATGGATGGTACAAGACTATATCATAAATAATGCCTATCTAGATTGTTCAATGACGCAAGAAAGGTATAGTAATTTAATTAATAGAACTTTGGATAAAATTGAATTCTTGACAGGTACAAAAATCCTTGTAGCAGGCTATCCTAATGCTACACCTGAAGAAAATGTATATATAGGCAGAGAGTTTTTGTTGGGAAAAGAAACAGAACAATTAGTCAAGTATTCATCAGGTGTCATAACTCATTTCTCAGGGGCAATAAACTTTGCAGTGCTTCATTCAAAGCCTGTATGCATAATTAATTACATTGATTTCGATAATGATCCTCGGTTCACAAATGCAATAAAGTCATATTCAGATTTTCTTGGTATTCCTATTAACTATGTAGATACAAATGCAGATGTTGAGAAATTATTTTCAAATGGGCTCTTCTCTTTAGATTTAAGTTTTTATAATGAATATTATCACAAATTTATTCGTCCAAATGAATTAACTTTTTATAATGAAAAGCCTTTTTGGCAGAGAGTCATAGAAAATATTAATAAAGTATGATTAATCCTTAATGAACTTTAAAGTTAGACCCACTGGTAAGAAATAATTTTGTATTTTTCATAATAAACGATCGAGGAATATGCGGAATAAATTTTTTTTAATTTACCAACAATTTATCAAACTGGAATATAAAAATGTCTAATTCAATTTCCAAAAATAAAATATTATTTTATACTGATTGCGACTTCTTTGCGGGATGTGAAAAATCATTAGAAAATATTTTATGTAGCTCTCAAATAACTGATAAATATGATTTTGTTTACGCATACAGAGCTAGTCAACGATATACTGAGGACCTCGGAAGTAAAAAACTTGCAGTTCGATTTATTCCTTTAAATATGCTAACGCCTAATTTGTTTTTAAATCACATTAATAAAAGCAACAAGCTAGCCTTATTTTGTATAAAAGTACTTGTACGTGTGCCGCAAAAACTTCAAATTTTTAATTTGTTTTATTTACTTCGGCAAGTTGCTCTAATAATTAGCGAAAAACCTGACATCGTGCACATTAACAATGGTGGGTATCCTGGTGCAGATAGTTGTAGGATGATGGTTATTGCCTCTAGATTGTTAAGAGTAAAAAAAATAGTTTTTACTGTTAATAATATGGCTATGGCGCGCAAAAACATTCTAAATAGATTTTTAGACACTCTTGTAAACAAATATGTAAACTATTTTGTTACCGCGTCACATGCTGCTGCAAGGCAACTTGTGAATGTTAGGCAAATTGGCGATCGTAAAATACAGGCAATTCCAAATGCTGTACTATTTGATAAAATGAATATTAATTCGTGTGTAGACTTCAAAGATGAACTTAATGTTCTAGAGAATACTTTTATAATAGGTTCAGCAGGCTTGTTAACAAAAAGGAAGGGGTACGACATTTTAATAAAGGCTGCGCATCTTCTTCCCAAAGATATAAATTGGTGCATTTATATCTTTGGAGATGGTGAGGAAAGAATTTTTCTAGAAAAACTTATTGCAAAGTATAGTTTAGAGTCCCGAGTTTTTTTACCAGGGTTCCGAAACAACATTCAAAGTTATATGAAATCTTTTGATGCTTTTATCATGTCATCAGTCCGAAATGAAGATATGCCAAATGCTATTAATGAAGCAATGTTGCTTGGTAAGCCAATAATAGGTACTAATACGTCTGGTATTCCAGAACAGATTGAAGATGGCATTAATGGTTATCTGGCGACAGCTGGTGATATTGGTGATTTGGCAGAAAAAATAAATATGATGCTTTGCCTTAATGATGATGAGCTCTCTGGAATGGGAGAAAGATCATATAACAAATATATAAAGTCTTTTTCATATGAGCTGGCAATGAGAAAATATCTTGATATTTATGATGCTTAAATATTTTGAGAAGTTTAAACTATTTGCAGTTTTTAAATCAAAAAGAATAATATATTTTATTTATCTACATTTTGGATTTTGCAGATAGTATAGATAAAAGTAATGTCAAGATCATTGAAAGTTTGCCAAGAGAAATAATTATGCATAATACTTATAATCTAACTTATCGATCTTCAAAATTATCTAGATGACTAAGGTAATAGTTTAAAAGCTTGTGGAATTAATCCTTTGATATTAAAAAAGATAGCTATAAAAATTCAACAATCCTTTAATACATCTCTGATTGGTTATGTAACAGGCCATAATTATCTGACTAAATCTCAGATAAATGATGTTAAATTAAAAGTGGGAGTTCAAACCAATGACTATTCCGATGCTTTCGAAAATAAATTTGCAGGCGTTATTGGATCTGGAGAAGCTGTATCCTTTGCATCTGGGCGTATGGGATTTTTTGTCCTTATGGATATTTTGGGAGTCGGATATGGAGATGAAGTAATTTTGTGTGGTTTCACATGCTCAGTTATGCCAAATGCAGTACTAAGAGTTGGAGCAACGCCAATTTATTCTGATATTGATCCAATTACTTATGGGTCTTCTAAACAATCAATAGAAGCTTGTATCTCGCCTAAAACGAAAATGGTAGTTGCTCAACACTCATTTGGAATTCCATGTGAAATTGAAAGTATTTCGAAACTTTGTAAATTAAAAAATATACCTCTTATTGAAGATTGTGCTTTAGCTTTGGGTTCAAAATTAAAAGGTAAACAAGTTGGAACTTATGGCACCGCAGCAATATTTTCAACTGACCATAGTAAACCCATAAATACAATCATTGGAGGCCTGGTATACTCCGAAAGTACAGATCTGATTAAAAAAGTTAAAGTGGTACAAACGAGATGTGATTTTTTGCCTTTAAAAGTTCAAAGAGCTGTTTGGAGACAATTCAAAGCTGAAATATTTCTAGCCAGACCTAAAGTATATGGTATATTACAATTGTATAATTCAATTTCTGCAAAAGTAATAAAAAAATTACGGTTAGTGTATCCCTACCTAAACGAAGATACCGGTAATCTGGTGGAGAATAAAAATTATTCATACCCGGCCAAGCTGCCTGAATTCCTAGCCCTAATAGGAATTTATGAACTAGAACAGTGGGAATATGCTTCGGCTAAACGATTAGAATTATTAGAGTATTACAAGACGAATTTGAACAATACTGCATTACAAAATTATCTCCCTGAAGTTTATTTCGATAATGATCGCTTCATTATTCCGCTGAGATTTATTTTTTCTTGCCCAATGGGAATGCAACTGCGATCAAAGTTAAAAAATGTAGTTACTGTAGAAGATACATGGTTTCTTGAACCCATTATTAATTATACGGGATGTCTAGGTGATTTCTTGTATGAAGAAGGTATGTGTATTAATTCAGAGAAAGTTGGACCAACTATGGTCAATCTTCCATTGGTCAGTTTTAAAGTAGCAAAAAAAATTATTGACGAAATTTTATAGGAATTGGTTTAAAATATGAAATATTTAAAAAGTACGTTTTATGGTAAAACTGTACTGATTACTGGACATACTGGCTTTAAGGGAAGTTGGTTAGCACTTTGGTTGTCAATGCTTGGGGCAAAAGTAGTTGGTGTTTCAAAAAAAGTACCAACTACACCTTCAAATTTTGAGACATTTTCTAGTAATCTTGAGATTATAGACTTACGATTAGATATTACTAACGGTCAATCTGTCTGCGATATGATGTGCGAACATCAACCAGATTTTGTTTTTCATTTGGCGGCGCAAGCTTTGGTGAGACCTTCTTATGAGTCACCTGTTAAAACCTTCATGACAAATGCAATTGGTACAGCAATGATACTGGACAGTCTACGAGCTCTTAGCAAGCCTGTAATTGCAGTAATGATAACAAGTGACAAAGTTTATGATAATGTTGAATGGACCTGGGGTTATCGCGAGACTGATCGGTTAGGCGGTAAAGATCCATATAGTGCATCTAAGGGAATGGCTGAATTGGCTATTCGTAGTTATGTTGAGTCTTTCTTTAATACTCCTGATTCCAATGTTCGCGTTGGAGTAACTCGCGCTGGGAATGTAATTGGTGGTGGTGATTGGGCGGTTGATCGCATTGTTCCTGATTGCATGAAGGCCTGGGCTAGTAATTTACCGGTTGATATTAGGAGTCCGAATGCAACGCGTCCATGGCAGCATGTTTTAGAGCCTTTAAGTGGATACCTCCAGCTGGCAGCAAGTCTAACTGAAAGTGCTGTATTTCATGGAAAATCATATAATTTTGGCCCCCCTGCAGATCAAAGTTACTCGGTTGGCGAATTAATAGATACTATGGCAGTTCATTGGGGGAATGCTTTATGGAACGACACTTCAAGTGCTAACCAGCATTTGCACGAGGCTGGATTATTAAAACTTAACTGTGATAAAGCTTTGTTTGATCTGGATTGGAAGCCTACGTTAAATTTTCAGGAGACAGTCAGAATAACAGTTGATTGGTACAAATATTATTATCAAAACTGCAATAACTTAGATGCGTTTTCAATGTATGATTTTGCCAAGTCGCAGATAGAAGACTATGGTCAGAAAGCAATAAAAAAAGATTTGCCATGGGCAAAGTGACGGTTCAAGATATTCATGTTCAGCCTCTTAAAAAAATTGAACTACTTGGAGGTGGCGTGTTGCACGGCATCAAAAAAAGTGACAAATATTATGCTGGCTTTGGAGAGGCATACTTTTCTCAAATTGATTTTGGTGTAATTAAGGCTTGGAAACTTCATAAAAAAATGAAAATGAATATAGTAGTTCCAGTTGGCGAAGTGCATTTCGCCTTCATAGATGATTATGGGGGGATTCGCCAAGAGACGCTTGGGTTTAACAACTACGCTAGATTGTTTGTTCCTTCTGGAATCTGGTTCGGATTTCAAGGTGTATCAAAAACAGTCTCAACATTACTGAATATTGCAAATATAGAACATTCACCAGATGAGGTGAAACATAAGGAGTTGCATATGTTTAAATACGATTGGGAGATAAGTAATTGAAAGTAATAATATTAGCAGGTGGATTTGGAACTCGTTTATCTGAGTATACTGAGCTGCTTCCCAAGCCAATGGTTACTATTGGTGGGAAACCAATCCTCTGGCACATCATGAAGGCCTATGCATCTTTTGGCCATAAAGACTTTTATGTTGCTCTTGGCTATAAAGCACAGTTAATCAAAGAATATTTTTTAAATTATCAATCTTTAAATGCTGATTTTACGGTCAATTTATCCAATGGAAGCGTAGAGACTTTTTCTGATAGCAGCATTGATTGGCGAGTAACACTTGTAGATACTGGTCTTAATTCTATGACAGGAGGTCGGGTAAAAAGGCTCCAATCGTTTATTGGTAATGAAACAGTTATGCTTACTTACGGTGATGGTTTAGCCAATATTGACATAGATGCCCTTTTAAAATTTCACAAAAGTCATGGGAAGATGGTAACGGTCTCGGCTGTTCACCCTAGTGCGCGTTTTGGAGAATTAGGGTTAGAGGGGAAAAAAGTTGTTAGATTTGAGGAAAAGCCTCAAACAAAGCACGGTTGGATCAATGGTGGATATTTTGTCATCGAGCCTGAATTTTTTGATCTTATTGAGGGTGATGACACTATTTTAGAAAGAGCGCCATTGGAAAAAGTTTCTGAAATGGGAGAACTGATGTCCTATCAACATGATGGCTATTGGCAGTGCATGGATACAAAACGTGACAAGGATCACTTGGAAGAGCTTTGGGCGAGTGGAAGTGCACCATGGTTGATTTAAACAGCAACACCGATATAAGACTTTCCAAATCTTGCCTTAGTGAAGCTGAAAAAAGCGCTGTCATGCGCGTTTTAGACCACGAATTTCTTGGAATGGGGTCTGAGGTTCAAGCTTTTGAAGACGAACTTTCAAAATTTTTTGGTAGACCTACTGTGTGTGTTTCCAACGGAACAGCAGCGCTTCACTTGGCATTGCAAGCGGTTGGTTTATCTCAGGGTGACGAAGTTCTGGTTCAATCGTTAACATATGTGGCCAGTTTTCAAGCAATTTCTGCGACAGGTGCACGTCCCATTTCATGTGACGTTAATTCCCAAAATTTATGTATTAATTTAAAGGATGCAGAAAGGAAGTTAACTATAAATACCAAAGCAATTATGCCGGTTCATTATGGAGGTGGAGTAGGGGAGTTAGACGATGTTTATGTTTTTGCAAAGAAGCATGGGTTACGCGTTATAGAAGATGCAGCTCACGCTTTTGGTTCTCACTATAAATCTCAAAAAGTTGGTAGTTTTGGTGACATATCATGCTTTAGTTTTGATGGAATTAAAAATATTACTTCGGGAGAAGGTGGTTGTGTTGTAACTAACGATGAAGCAGTGCTTGAGAAAATACGAGACTCAAGATTACTTGGTGTAGTGAGGGATACGGAGAAACGCTATACTGGTGCAAGGAGTTGGGAATTTGATGTCAATGCACAGGGGTGGCGTTATCATATGAGTAATCTTATGGCGGCAATAGGTGTTGAACAACTCCGCCGCTTTAAAGACCTTTCTTACAAACGACAGAAACTTGCGAAACTTTACAATCAAGGCTTAGCTGAGATTTCTTGGATAAAAACGTTGCCACATGATTATTCTGAAGTGGTTCCGCATATTTATCCTGTTATTATAGATCATGGAATTAATCGAATTGAGGTACAAGATCGTTTAATCGAAGAGGGTATACAAACTGGAATTCATTATTATCCAAATCATAAACTTTCATTGTACAGAGGTACCTTAGGAGATTTCCCTGTAATAGATGATATTTACCCACGACTTTTAACCCTACCTCTTCATCCAGATTTAAATGCTAAAGATATTAATAGAGTTTGTTCCTCACTAAAGGGTGCTTAAATGGTTTCTAGTAAATCAACTTATGTGTCTTGTACTGAAGAAGAAAATAAACCCTTAATCAGCATAATTGTTAATTGTTACAACGGCGAGAAATACCTTTGTGAGGCTATTGGTTCAGTTCTTTCTCAGACCTACCAAAAGTGGGAGCTTATCTTTTGGGATAATCAATCTGTTGATAATAGTGCAGAAATATTTAGAGAATACTCAGATCCTAGGCTTAATTACTTTTATGCACCAAATCATACGCGGTTGTATGAAGCTCGAAATTATGCATATGAGCAATCAAAAGGAGAGTTCATTGCTTTTTTGGATGTTGATGATTGGTGGGAACCAACTAAGCTTGAAGACCAAATAAAACTGTTTTCTGATCACTGTGTTGGATTAGTTTATTCCAATTTCTGGATTGCAAGTGCTGGAAGTCAAAAGCTAAAAATTGCATATAAAAAGACGCTAACCTCAGGATTTGTTTTAAACAAGCAGTTACAAAGTTATACTGTAGGAATATTAACTATAATGGTTAGGAGATCTTCTTTAGAGAGCTTAGATTATATTTTTGATCAGGATTATCAAATAATAGGTGATTTTGACCTAGTGATTCGTTTGGCGGTTAAGTGGAAATTTGTAAGCATTCAAAAGCCTAACGCTTATTATAGGATGCATGGCAATAATATGAGTAAGAAATACCGACACCTACAAATTATGGAAATGCAGCAGTGGATTGAAAAAACTCAAGGCCAGTATAATATTTCAAATAATACTGGATATGAAATTCGGAAGAAGTTTCTTTTTTACTACCAAGGATTAGATGCTATCGAAAAGAAACACTTCGCAGTTGCGTTCAAGCTACTTTGGAAACTTCCGTGGGTTCTAAGGTTAAAATTAATAGCTAAAGTCGTATTTTCCAGAAGTATTTTGAAAATTATTAGAAAAATGTAATTTTGATGATAATGATAAAAAACTTCTGTGATTGTAGCTTAAACGCATGTGAAAGCTTTTTATTATTGGGCCAAAATCAGCTTAATGTGAAACGGCTTATTTTGGGAGAGAATATTGATGCTAGGAGAAACTGGAAATGAGCGCTAAAATATCAGGGATAAGAATTTGTGTAATTGGGCTTGGTTACGTTGGTTTGCCTCTTGCAGTAGAGTTTGGGAAGAAATTCAATACTGTTGGCTTTGATATTAATTCTTCTAGGATAAAAAGTTTATGTGAGGGTATAGATCAAACTTTGGAGTTAACAGCCAATGAGATTGCAGAAAGTACCTTTCTTGAATTCACAGAGGATCTTAAAGATTTAAACTCCAGCAATGTTTTTATCGTAACTGTACCAACTCCCCTTGGTAAAAACCGCAAACCAGATCTTAACTTTCTCCTTTCAGCATCAAAATTAGTAGGAGGTGCTCTAAATTCTGGTGATTATGTAATATATGAATCCACAGTTTATCCAGGTGCTACGGAGGAAGATTGTATTCCTGTATTGGAAGCAACATCAGGTTTAACGCTCAATAAGGATTTTTTTGTAGGGTATAGTCCTGAGCGTATAAATCCGGGAGATAAAAACCGTAAACTGACTAATATAACTAAAGTAACTTCGGGGTCAAATAATGAAGCCGCAGATTTCGTGGACTCACTGTATTGTTCAATAATCCCGGCGGGCACTTATAGGGCTTCTAGTATTAAAGTTGCTGAGGCTGCGAAAGTAATCGAAAATACCCAGCGGGATTTAAACATAGCCTTAACCAATGAATTAGCCATTATATTTAATACACTTGGGATAGATACTAATGAAGTTTTACAGGCAGCTGGAAGTAAATGGAATTTCATTCCTTTTAAGCCTGGGTTGGTTGGTGGTCACTGTATTGGAGTTGATCCATATTATTTGACTTCAAAAGCTGAGTCCGTTGGCTATTATCCAGAGGTGATTTTGGCGGGAAGGCGTATCAATGATAATATGGGAAAATATGTGGTTGGAGTTGTTATAAAGGAAATGCTCAAGGCTCGCATACATGTAAATGGATCAAAAATTTTAGTAATGGGGTTAACTTTTAAGGAAAACTGTCCAGATATTCGTAATACAAAAGTTACTGATCTTGTTAATGAGTTTTCTGGATATGGAGCAGAGGTTGATGTTTTCGACCCATGGGTTGATATTTTTGATGCAGAAAAACAATATGGTATATCTCTTATCTCGGTGCTAGAGCCATCTACTTACGATGCAATTATACTTGCTGTGCCGCATGAGAAGTTTACTATCTTGGGGTCCACAATGATCAATTCTTATGGAAAAGATCCACATATATTTTATGACTTGAAATCTGTATTCTCAGATACTGATCCAAGATTTCGGTTATAGAGGTGAATACTTTGAATTATGAATTAGTTAAGGCGCAGCTAGTGAAAACTCCTGCTACTTGGTTGGTAACTGGTGTGGCAGGTTTCATTGGTTCTAATTTGTTGGAAACACTTTTGAAGCTTGATCAAGAGGTAGTTGGACTTGATAACTTTTCCACGGGACACCAGAGTAATTTAGACGAGGTTATGGGAGAGGTGGGGGAAGATCAATGGAGTCGATTTACATTTATTGAGGGTGACATAACACAGTTCACTGACTGTCAGAGGGCAGTTGTGGGCATTGATCATGTGCTTCATCAGGCTGCTCTTGGCTCTGTTCCAAGATCGATTTTAGATCCATTGGCAACTAATGCAGCTAATATTAATGGTTTTCTCAATATATTATCTGCATCAAAGAAAGCTAAAGTTCAAAGTTTTACTTATGCCGCTAGCAGTTCAACCTATGGAGATCATACCGCTTTACCTAAACAAGAGATTAATATTGGTAATCCTCTCTCCCCATATGCGGTAACTAAATATGTCAATGAACTATACGCTAGCGTATTTGCGAGAACGTATGGTTTTAAGTCTATAGGTCTCAGATATTTCAATGTGTTTGGCAAGCGCCAGGATCCTAGCGGTGCCTATGCTGCTGTAATACCTAAGTGGACTGATGCAATGCTAAACGCTAACAATGTGTATATTTATGGAGATGGTGAAACTAGCAGAGATTTCTGTTTCGTAGACAATGCGGTACAAATGAATATATTGGCAGCTTTAGCACCTGATGATGTAAAAGACGCAGTATATAATGTTGCTGTTGGTGATAGAACTTCCTTAAATCAATTGTTTTCATTGCTTAAAGGAAGTTTACAAGAAAATAATATACAGGTTTTGTCAGAACCAGAATTCAGGGACTTTCGGACAGGAGATGTCCGGCATTCACAAGCCGATATTAGTAAAGCTAGTACTCTGTTAGGTTATTTTCCGTCTCATGACATAAGGCAGGGTATAAAAAGATATATGAGTTGGTATATAAGTCGATTAAGTGACAGTATAAAAAAATGATTTTATTTATACGCTTTAGAAACTTTCAAAGCTCAAACACTAGGGCAAAATGCTTGTATTTGAGATTTTACTATTTTTTGATCCTTGGGATAAAAGTAATCTAGCAAAGCGAATTGACTTTGTTTTTTTGGTCAGTATCGATTGTAAAATTGGCGAAGAGTATAAGACGGATTAATATAAAATAAATTTCTATAAAAGAAAAAATGTTTATTAGAGCCCACATAACTGAATGTATTGGGGTATAAAAGTTAAGGTGTGTATATGATAAAAGTATTGATAAAAAATCCGATGTGGTTTCTTCGACTCAAAAAAATAAAATTTATTGGGGATGTTATAGCTTTTTATATTCCAAGCCTTAGAGAAATCAAAGATGAGAAAATCTATTCTGAAATTATTACTAATTTACGATATGGGCACACGACGGGTAAAGATACTAAATCAGACCGTTTTGCTGATTTGGATAATATTTTGGATCTTTTGCCAGACGAAGGTCTTCGTATACATGATGTTGGATGTTCCTCTGGAGTTACCTCTTTAGACTTAAAACAGTCTCTCGACATAAAGGGTAAAAAATTCCTTTTAACTATATCGGATAGATTTTTGGAAGTTTTCTATATTGGTCGTACCATTAAATACATCTACGATTGTGAAAGTAATCTACGTCAAATATATTTTGGAAGGATCTTATGTGACAATGAGTTAATGGGTTTATTCTTTGTATCACGTTTTTTGTTTAAGTTTCTCTCGTTGTTTATCAGAAAGTCCCATCAAGCTGATCTATTAGAAAGAATTTCTTTAGTTGATCCCCAGGTACAGAATTGTATTGATCTAGATGAGTTAGAAGCCAGATATTATAATATATTTGATCATGATGAGACATCGACTTATAATTTTATCCGTTGTATGAATTTGCTAAATCAGTCGTATTTTTCGGATGAAAAAATTAGTGTTGGACTAAGTAATTTAATCGAGGCTTTAGAATATAAAGGTTTTTTACAGATTGGAAGAACAGATATTGATGGTGTAAACAGGGTTTCCGTTTATCAAAAAGGTGTGCAAGGGCTTGTACCTATTCTGCTAGTTAATGGTGGATCTGAAATTCAAGACCTATTAACTATATTGGAAAAATAAAATGTAGGTAAAATACACAGTAATTTTGAACGCTGTATTGTAGAGCACTCTACTAATTTTATGATAGAGATTTAAGTGTACCTATTGGTATATTATGCTTGGCAGTTAAGCTTTAATGTCCTTTACTAATGATTGAAATGGAATCTAGTAATTCCCTAGGTTTGAATTAATAGAAAAGTTTACCACCTTGTTATCACATAGAATATTGATTTTTGCCAATAAAGTTGTTTAACATTGGAACTTAAAAATATTGAATATTTTTATGTAATACCCGGTTGTAAATTTATTTAGTATTGTTACTAACTTATCAAGAATGTTAAAAATATCTTAAGATATAAATTTAAAATACTAAAAAACTACTTAATAGTGGGTTGCAAAATATGAGTGATCAAATTATTGGGATTGATGCCTTCAATATATCTTCTGGGGGGGGGCTCACACACTTAAGAGAAATCCTTACGGCCATTCAAGATGATGATCCTCGGATTAAATATATTATAGTGTGGGGGAGTAAAAACTTATTAGCGGCTCTAGATGAAAGGACTTTTTTAAATAAAGTTCATATTAGCACTTTGGATAGAGGTCTTTTTATGCGGCTACTATGGCATATATTTAGATCAAAAAAAGTAGCCAAACAAGCAGGGTGTCATGTTTTATATTTACCTGGTGGTACTGATTTGAGTGGATTTACACCGTCTGTTACAATGAGTCGAAATATGCTTCCTTTTGAAGCCCTTGAGATTGCAAGATATAGAAGTATTTTAAAAAGGCTCAAATATCACCTACTACGAGTAGCTTGGAAAATCTCTTATCGCCAAACTGATGGGCTAATTTTTCTTACAAAGTACGCAAAGTGTGTGATTTCAAAAGCTTCTACAAGGTTACCCCGAAATGTGGCGGTTATACCTCACGGTGTCGATAGTGCTTTGTTCAGTTCAGATCAAGACCGAGAAGATGAGATTTTTAGTTTTGATAGACCATGCAAAATAGTTTATGTATCGATTATTAACCCCTACAAACATCATCAAAATGTTGTAGATGCTGTCGCACTATTGAGAGAGCAGGGTTATCCAGTGACTTTGGACTTAATTGGGCCGCCTGGGGAATCTTTTAATAGTTTGATCACATCTATACAGGCCATAGACCCACAAAATGAATTTATAAGTTATACTGGCTTTCTTGATCATAATTCATTGCAAAGTCGTTATAAATCCGCAGATATTGGTGTTTTTGCATCTACTTGTGAAAATATGCCTAATATTCTGCTTGAAATGATGGCGTCGGGATTGCCCATTGCTTCATCTAATTTTGGACCTATGCCGGAGGTTATAGGGGATATTGGTGAATTTTTTAATCCTTTGGATATTGATGATATTCATGATTCTTTGGAAGAACTTATTAATAACAGCGAGAAGCGTTTGATGTTTGGTAGCATAAATAATCAGAAAGCTGCTAAATTCACTTGGCGCAAATGCGCAGACGACACTCTAGATTTTTTATTGGATATACAATCTAATTGTAATTAAACTTAAATGAGAGAGTGCTTAAAAATTGCATACAATAAAATTAAATTGAAATACTGGCTAGCGATGCAATTTTAAAAACTGTCAGAATAAACAGCTGTGGCAAGCGCTTAGTGGATTTCTACAATTTGTGTCTAATGTGGATATAAACAAGTAAATATAGCAATTCGGTAAGATTAAAAAATGAGGGAGTATTAATTTGAAGCAAATACTGCAAAGCCTTGCAAATGGAGAAACTAGCTTGGAGAACGTTCCCTGTCCAAAGCCCAAAAGAGGACATATTCTAATCAAGAGTCAAAGATCCCTTATTTCGGCTGGTACTGAGAAGATGTTAGTTGATTTTGGCAAAGCGGGATGGGTCAATAAAGCTAGATCCCAGCCAGATAAAGTAATAGAGGTGTTAAACAAAGTAAAAAATGAAGGTTTATCAGCAACTTACGATGCTGTAAGGTCCAAGCTAGACCAGTCTCTGCCCCTCGGCTATTGTAATGTAGGCTCTGTTCTTGATGGCAGCGATACTGGGATTTCTCCGGGCACTCGGGTTGTTTCGAATGGTAACCATGCTGAAGTAGTCCGTGTGCCGAAAAACCTTGTGGCTGTTATTCCAAGTAATGTTGATGATGAAACTGCAGCATTCACCGTCATTGGAGCTATTGCAATGCAAGGCATTCGATTAGTCAAACCGAGTATTGGAGAAACCGTTGTAGTGACTGGCCTTGGTTTGATAGGACTGATGGCAGTTCAGATCTTGAGAACAAATGGCTGTAGAGTTATTGGTATCGATTTTGATAAGGCAAAGTGTGCTCTTGCGAGAGAGTTTGGAGCTGAAGTTGTCAATCTAGCAGAAGGACAAGATGCGATAGCAGTGGCTGATGGTTTTACTCGGGGGAGAGGAGTAGATGCTGTCCTCATAACCGCAACTTCTAAGAGTAATAATGTCGTCCATCAGGCAGCATCGATGTGTCGAAAAAGGGGCAAGATTGTACTGATTGGTGTAGTCGGTCTTGAGCTTAGCAGAGCTGATTTTTATGAAAAAGAGCTATCGTTTCAGGTGTCCTGCTCCTATGGTCCTGGTCGCTATGATGAGGAATACGAAGCTAAAGGCAATGATTATCCTTATGCGTTTGTCCGTTGGACTGAACAGCGTAACTTTGAGGCAGTTTTGGATCTTATGGCTTCTGGTTCTATTAATATTAAGTCATTGATAAGTCATCGATTCAAAATCGATGATGCTGTAGAGGCTTATGAGAAGCTAGATGATCGTTTATCCTTGGGTATTCTGCTTGATTATCAGGGCACTTCAGCGGACTCAGTAACAAAAAGTACTGTTAGTCTTAATGAAAATAGTATCAAGCAAGTACAGATAGGGAATGTTGCATTTGTCGGTGGTGGTAATTACGCATCAAGGGTTCTTATCCCTGCCTTTAAGCGTGCAGGAGCTAATTTGATTGCTTTAGTTACTAGTCGAGGTATGAGTGCGGTTCATCATGGTAAGAAAAATGGATTTCTTGTAGCTTCCACTGATATTGAGCAAGCTTTAGATGATGTGATTGATACTGTAGTTATTGCTACACAGCACAATCTTCATGCATCACAAACTGTCCGAGCCTTAGAAAAGGGTAAGCATGTTTTTGTAGAAAAACCGTTAGCGCTTACTCACGAAGAAATTAATAAAATTGAAGCCTCTCAGAAAGTTGCAAAGACCATGGTGATGGTGGGGTATAACCGCCGTTTTTCGCCGCATATACAAAAAATTAAAAGCCTTCTTGATGCCAAGCCTTCTCCTAAAACCTTTATTATGACAATGAATGCAGGAGAAATACCCAAGGCTCATTGGACGCAAGACGCTAAAATGGGTGGTGGCCGAATTATCGGTGAAGCCTGTCACTATATTGATCTAATGCGCTTTTTGGTTGGATCAAAAATTAAGTCATTTAATGCTGTAAAAATGGGTGAAAATGATTTTGTTGAACTAACGGAGGATAAGGCTTCAATTTTGCTTACTTTCGAGGATGGATCTATGGGATCAATTCATTATTTTTCTAATGGTGGAAAATCTTTCCCCAAAGAGCGTATAGAGGTGTTTTGTGATAATGCGGTGCTCCAACTTGATAACTTTAGAAAACTTCGCGGTTTTGGATGGAAGGGCTTTAAAAAGATGAATCTTTGGTCGCAGGATAAGGGGCAGGAAAATTGTGTACGCGCTTTTATGGAGAGTGTTAGGGAAGGAAGGAAAAACCCTATTCCACATAATGAAATTTTTGAGGTAGCTCGAATTTCTATCGATATTGCAGAAATGTTGAGAAAATAAATTAATTCATTTTGAGGTTATTTTAATTGCGCCGAATTGGGAAGTTCTTTCTTTTAGTTAATACTTTACGACATCTGAAGTGGCAGCAAATCTACTTCAGGTTAGTACGAAAATTAATCAAACCAAAAGTCACGGAAAGGTTTTACGGGCCAAAGCCTCAGAGATCAAAAACATGGAAACATTTGACACTTTATGACGACAAAATTGATATTCAATTAGAGGCACGTTTTTTAAATTACACTAAGAAACTTGATTTGCCAGTCGATTGGAATAATGAATCGCCCAGTAAACTATGGGTTTATAACTTGCATTATTTTGAAGATCTTCTTTCTAATGGTTCTGAAAAAAAACGTAATTTTCACCGACAATTATTGAATAGCTGGGTTAATGAAAATCCAGTTGGATATGGCAATGGTTGGGAGCCTTACCCCACATCTTTGAGGATTGTAAATATTTTAAAAGCCTGGCTTGGCGGTCTAGAGCTTAATGAAAAGCTGTATGAAAGCGTCTTTGTGCAGGCAAGTTTTTTGGCAAGTGACCTAGAAAAGCACTTATTAGGCAATCACTATTTTGTAAATCTAAAAGCGTTATTATTTGCCGGTGTGATTTTTGGAAATCTTCGCTGGAAGAACATTGCTGAAGTGGGATTACTTGCTGAAATTCCTGAACAGATCCTTGAGGATGGTGCTAATTTTGAACTGAGTCCAATGTATCATTCGTTGATGCTGGTGGATATGCTGGATATGTTCAATCTAAGTAAGGCCTATCCAACTATGGTTTCTAATCAGTTATGCCTTCTAATAGAAGAGTGTATCCCTAAAATGTTGATATTTATGGAGGTAATGGCTCATACCGACGAAGGCGTATCTTTTTTTAATGATTCATCTGATGGGATTGCCCCAACAAAAGCAGAAATTGAAAGTTATGCTGAAATACTGGGTTTTGAAATAAATCCTTTAGATTACAGTAAAACTCAAATCATTGATAATGTCAGCAGTGGTTATATTTGTGTTACGGCAGCTGGCAACAAACTGATATTTGATGCATCACCAATTGGGCCTGATTATATCCCAGGACACGCTCACGCCGACACATTATCTTTTGAGATGTCCATTGGTGCTCAGCGAGTAATTGTAAATTCGGGTACTTCTGAATATGGCTTAAGTTCCAAGCGTTTTAACCAAAGAAAGACTTTATCCCACAATACCGTGGAAGTTGACTCTCAAGACTCCTCTCAGGTGTGGAGTGGTTTTAGGGTTGGCAATCGTGCAGAGATAATCAACAGATCAATGGAGCTGAATGATGACTACAGTATAGTGTTAAAAGCTGCACATAATGGTTATAAAATGCTATCTGGTGGTTGTTTTCATTCACGGAAGATTATTTTTACCGAGAAAAGACTTACTGTGCTTGATTCACTCCAAGGAGTATTTAGGTGCGCAAAGTCGCGTTTTTACTTCCATCCTGACTTATCTGTATGGCTAGAAGATCATCTGTTGATAGTCAAAGGGCCAAATTTTGTTATGCACAGTGATCTAAAAGGTAAAATAATTTCTCTGGACGATTCCTCATGGTATCCTGAGTTTGGACTTGAAGTGCCTAATAAGGTACTGGAAGTCCAATTTGAAGAAAGCAACTTAGAAATTATGTTTACATGGGAAAATCTTTGATATGCATATTCTCTTCCTGACGGACAATTTTCCTCCTGAGGGGAATGCTCCTGCAACAAGGACTTTTGAGCACGCTCGCGAGTGGGTGAAACAAGGTCAAAAGGTTACAGTTATTACATGCGCACCAAATTTTCCAGAAGGTAAATTATTTGACGGCTATAAAAATAGATTCTTGTCGAAGGAAATGGTTGAAGATATTCATGTTTGGCGTGTAAAAACATATATTTCTGCAAATGAAGGATTTATAAAGCGAACAATAGATTTTGTCTCCTTTATGATATCTAGCCTGTTTTTTGGCTTGTTTGTTCGAAAGGTTGATGTTGTAGTTGGCACTTCGCCTCAGTTTTTTACGGTTATCTCAGCTTGGCTTTTGGCTATATTTAAACGAGTTCCTTTTGTATTTGAACTGCGAGATATTTGGCCTGCTTCTATTACTGCTGTTGGGGCAATGAGAGGAGTTTGGATAATAAATATTCTTGAAAAGTTAGAACTGTTTTTGTACCGTCAGGCTGATTTGATTATATCTGTAACCCATAGCTTTAAATCTAGTCTTAAAAATCGAGGTGTGTCAGCCAATAAGATCAAGATTGTCCTAAATGGTGTGGATTTAGAAAGATATAGTCCCTTGCAGGAAAAAGATGAAAGTCTTGCTACTAAGTATGAGTTAAAAAATAAATTTGTTATCGGATACATCGGCACTCACGGTTTAGCCCATGCACTAGAAAATGTTATTGAAGCCGCTGAGCGGATTATAAAAGAGGAGAACATCAGAATTGTATTTGCTGGCGGAGGGGCGGATTGGTCAAGACTAGAAAAAATAGTTTGTGAGCGTGGCTTAGAGAATATAGTTATGATACCTCGCCAGCCAAAGGAACAAATGCCACAAGTTTGGAGTTTGTGCGATATTTCTTTAGTACATTTGAAAGACTCACCTCTTTTTAAAACTGTAATTCCTTCCAAGATATTTGAGTCAATGGCAATGGGCTTACCTATCATTATGGCCGTGCCTATCGGAGAAGCAACAGATATTATAGAGGATTACAAGGCTGGAATTCACGTTTCACCTGAAAGCCCAAAAGAACTAAGTGAGAAATTTTTGGAACTAGCAAGGGATAAAGATTTAGTTAGAATTCTTTCCTATCAGAGTTTAAATGCTGCTCGAAATTTTGATCGAAAAAAATTGGCATTAGAGATGCTTAATTACATAAAGGAAGTAGCAAGTTGAAAAAAGTAATGGTTGTTTTTGGTACGCGACCTGAAGCAATAAAAATGGCCCCTTTATGCCTCAGATTGCGAGAACAAAAAGATATTGAAACTATTATCTGTGTCACTGCACAGCACAGAGAGATGTTGGATCAAGTGCTCAGTATCTTTGATTTGGTTCCAGATATTGATTTAAATGTTATGAAGAAAGGCCAGGATCTTTACGATGTGACCTCAAATATATTGCTTAAGATGCGCGACACTTTACAAGATGAAAAGCCAGATATAGTATTAGTGCATGGGGATACAACAACCACATTTGCGACATCTCTGGCATGTTTCTATATGGGTGTTAAAGTGGGTCATGTTGAAGCGGGTCTTCGGACTCATGATATACAGGCTCCTTTTCCTGAGGAATATAACCGGCAAAGCACGGGAATAATCGCCAACTATCATTTTGCGCCAACTGATTTGAGCCAAAAAAATTTACTTGCAGAGGGTAAATATAAAGAGAGCATTATTGTTACGGGGAATACTGTAATCGATGCTCTTCATCTGGTCTTAAAAACAATAGATGCCGATAAGAATAAATCAAAGGATATAACTCTTCGGCTGAACGAGCGCTTACCCTTTGATTGGGAAGCCACTCGCTTTGTTTTGATAACTGGCCATAGAAGAGAAAATTTTGGTCAAGGTTTTCTTGATATTTGCGCGGCAATAAGAGAGCTGGCTTTGAAGAATCCAGATACTCATTTTGTGTACCCTGTGCATCTAAATCCCAATGTGCAAAAACCAGTCAATGAAATTTTAATAGGGCTAGACAACGTTTGGTTGATTGAGCCACTGGAGTATGAGGAGTTTGTTTACTTGTTAAAACAGTCGTATCTGGTTTTGACGGACTCTGGCGGCATACAAGAGGAAGCGCCAAGTTTAGGAATACCAGTTCTGGTGATGAGGGATGTGACGGAGCGTCCAGAGGCGGTGGAGGCTGGAACAGTAAAGCTTGTTGGCGCTTCCAAAGAAAATATCATATTTAATATTGATCTTTTATTAAATGATGAAGCTCTGTATGAAATAATGTCGCAAGCCCATAATCCTTATGGTGATGGTAATGCTTGTGATCGAATAGTTGAATATATTTTAGGGGAAGTTTGAATGCTTGATAGGAATGAAAGTGTTTCGGTGATCGGGCTTGGATATATAGGGTTGCCTACGGCTGCATTGCTTGCCTCTAAGGGTTACATGGTTAAAGGTATGGATATCAACGAACATGCCGTTGAAACAATCAATAGGGGAGAGATTCATATCGTGGAGCCTGATCTGGACGCATATGTCCGGTCAGCGGTAGCAAACGGAAAGTTAAAGGCATACTCAGAGGTTCAAGCAGGTGACATTTATATCATCTGTGTACCCACCCCTTTCCATGTTGATTCTGAGCGTCCTAAACCAAATGTTGATTACGTCAGAGAAGCCATTCAGAGCATAAGTCCTCATGTGAAGGGTGGGGATATAGTGATTCTAGAGTCAACTTCTCCTGTAGGTACCACTGAAATGGTAATAGATGTACTGCAGAAAAACGGAGTAGATACATCTGCCATTTTTATCGCATACTGCCCTGAACGTGTTTTGCCCGGTAAGATAATGACTGAATTGGTTGATAATGCCAGGATTATTGGAGGGGTCAATAGCCAATCTACAAAGGTTGTTGCAGCTTTCTACAGAACCTTTGTTGACGGGGAAATATTGGAAGCTGAAGCCAAGACTGCGGAAATGTGCAAATTAACCGAGAACAGCTTTAGGGATGTGAATATAGCTTTTGCCAATGAGTTATCGGTTTTATGTGATAATAATGGAGTTGATGTATGGGAACTAATTAAGTTGGCAAATCATCACCCGCGTGTAAATATTTTACAGCCCGGCACAGGTGTAGGTGGTCACTGTATCGCAGTGGATCCTTGGTTCATAGTTAGTAACGATCGAAAAAATGCAAAACTTATCAAAAAGGCTCGTGAAGTAAATGATGCAAAGCCCAACTGGGTGGTTGAGAAGATTTTCCAAAAAGCAAAAGATACAGGAAAAGCTAATCCACAAATTGCATGTTTAGGGCTAGCATTTAAACCTGACATAGATGATTTACGAGAATCTCCAGCCAGTACAGTGGTTAGTTCATTAATGGCTTTAGATTTGCACGTTACATGTGTTGAGCCTAATGTTAAAACTCACCCTGATTTTTTAATCACTTCATTTGATAATGCTCTTAAAAATGCAGATGTTATTGCTGTTTTGGTAGGGCACAAAGAGTTTCGATCAGACATGAATAAAAAATGTTTAATAGATGTTATGGCAATGGATTTTTGTGGGGCTCTAATTTAATTGTGCTGAGCTCTTAAAATAGAGGGTTCTAATTAAAAAAATTGCAAACGCAGGTTGTTAAAACTGTTATTGAAAATACATCAAGAAACGTAGCCACAGAGCATTCATGGTGTTAAATAAAATTAAAGTATTTGATATTGGCTAATAAAAAAAATTATGTATAAATTTTTTAAAGAAGTCATTATACTAAATATAACAAAGTGCAAAAGATTTTATTGTAATGATAAATTAGTGTTCTCTCTAAGTGATTGTTGAATTAGTTTAATAAATTGATGAATAGAATGTAGTTGAGCTGAAATATATTACATAATATTGGGCCGATGAGGATGCAAAAACCTCCTTAATCACTTAATGAAATCTATTGAATAGTGTGTCCGATGAAATTTTGAACACCTCTCACTTCTAGTTAGCATATAAAGCCAAGAAAGGTGCAAAGTTAAATTAAAAAAAATTTAATCATAAAGGTATCAAGTTAGTACTTTTCTTTTAATTAAGTTAAATATATATCGTTAATACTTAACTTGCAAACAAAATTAGAGTTAACATGAAAAACAATGATGTTGAACATTATAGCAATGAGTTAGATCTTAAAGATTTATTTTTAAGGCTTTGGCATGGCAAAGTATATATTATTTTGTCTTCAATAATCTCTGTTTTTCTTGCGGCATTGTATATTCAATCTCTCGATAAAGAATATACCGTTACATATAATTTAAAACCAGTAGCTGAAACAGAGAATAAGTCACCTTTAAATGGACTGAATGGTATCGCATCATTAGCGGGTATTAATATATCCTCTAACTCAAGTGTTGATTTTATGATCTTTAAGGAATTACTTACTTCAGTTGAAGTTTCGGAAGTTATTTTTGAAAATAATGAAGAGTTAATAAAAAATATATATGCCTCAGAGTGGAACACCGCACTTAATAAATATTCTAAGCCAAAAAAAAGCAAGATACGGTCTTTAATTAGTGATATTAAACAACTAATAATAGGAAAAAATGCGGACTATATTCCGCCTAATCCACAAAGATTATCTATTTTTATTGGTTCTAGCATTCAAATAAATGAAAACAAAGAAACTGGATTTTTGGAAATTACTAGTGAAACATCAAATCCGGATCTGATGTTATCACTTATTCTTCAAGCGGCCAATGCAAGTGATAAAATCATGAGGCAACGTTATGTAGAATTTTCCGCAGACCCTTTGGCTTTTTATAAGGTAAAGCTACGCACTGCAAGAGCCCAAGAGCATCGTGAGTCTTTGGCGCAGCTCATTGCTATAGAAGAGCAAAAGCTAATGTTAGCATCGAAGGGAAAATATTTTGCAGCAGAACCATATATGAATCCAACAATTAGTTTATATCCGACTTCTCCAAAGCCCAAGTTAATTCTGGCACTTGCAATTTTATTAGGCCTTTTTACAAGTTCAGCTGTCTTATTAATATTAAGCGCAAAAACGAAAGATAAATAATGAATATTCGATTTTTATGTAGCATTTTTATTTTATTTGTTTTGTGCCAACCAGTCTTGGCTCAGTCATCAAACGACTCAACGCTTCTAGAAAAGTATCTTAGCGACCCGTCATTTATTGAAAATCTTGATCTAGAAAAAAACTATCAAGAGGTTAATGAGAAATTGATTTCTGAGGGACAAGTCATCGCTAATTCAGATGAGATGAATTTTATTGATCTTACGTCTTCCCAAAATCAGATGATAGTAAATGAAGAATCTTTATCAGTTAGATATTTCAGTGCTTTAACCGGAGAGAATTTAAATATTTATGGTGCATTGGAATTTAAGCAAACACAAAACGATAATTTGTTTTTCTTTAATACAATAGGAAAAGATTATATACTTGCACCAGGTGATGTAATACAAATTACAATAACTGGGTTAAAATCCTCTAATCTATCATATCAGGTGGAGAATGATGGAAGCATAGCACTTGAAAATATTCATCCCTTAAATGTAGATAATTTGAATTTAAATCAAGTTAGTGAGCTGGTTCTCGATAAAGTTCTTTTGGACGACGCCTCTGCCGAAGTTTTTGTAAGGCTAAAAAATGCTAGATTAATAACAGTACAGATATCTGGCAATGTAAATTCTCCAAGAACAATTGCTGTTCCTGCATATACCCCACTTAGCAGAGTAATCGCATACTCTGGCGGTGTTTCTGACAGTGGAACATTAAGAAATATAGCGTTGAGTCAAGGCAATTCAAAAACAAAATTTGTAGATTTTTATAACTTTTTACAAAATCCATCTTCAATAAATGACCCGTTAATAAAAAGTGGGGCTCGTATATTTGTTCCAAATAAAGGGTCTACAGTTGCAGTAATGGGATTTGTAAATAATCCTGGGATATATGAACTGCCAAGCGGTAAATCTAATGTAACAATAAAAGAATTATTGGATATTACTGGTACTTCGTTTCTGCCTCCAGGGGCAACATTGAAAGCACTATACTTTGATAATAGCGGTCAAGCAACAACACGGCTGGTTACTGAAGATGATACAATAAAAGAAGGTGAAGCGTTTAGTGTAGATTTTGTTGAAACGCGTGATTTAAATACCTCAATTATTTCAGGGGCTGTTTTAAAACAGTATGAAATAAAAACCAACACACCATTAAGTATTAAAAAAGTATTAAAAAATGGTGCAGTATTAACTCAAAATGCATATGCTCCATTTGCATTAATTGTTGGTAAAGAAGTGCAGGCTATAAATCTGAATAAAGCTCTAATAGACGAAAATATAACTTTGCCTGTTGGGTCTGACTTAAAATTATTTACTAAATCAGAGTATTTATCATTAGTTGCCGAAGAACCGAATAAATCAATTAACCCTTTAATTGCTAAATTAGGCGAAGCAAATATAGCAGAAATTTATCTCAATGGTGTGAGAATTGCATATGTTCCAGTCCATTCAAATCAAAAATTATATGAATCTGTAAATGATTTTTACATCCCAAGTCCAAGAACTGTTTATGATTTGGCATTGATAGAAAATTATTTGGGCATTGAGGCATTTGATTTAAAAACAGCAATTGATAGTAAAAGCCAACGCGCTTTGAGTAGTGGTGATAGGCTATTTATATTCGAAGATAAATTTTATAATGATATTTTATTAAATATTCTTTCAGATTCATCAATAAATTTAGCTGTTAATACTATATCTGAAACATCAGAAATAAATGATGCAACAAATATTGAAGCAATTTTGCTTCAACAGAAGATAGAAAATGAAAAGAATGAATATTTAGAAGCTTTGAATTATTCAAAAAAGATCTTACAAAAAGCAAACTTAATTAATATTAATCTTGATGGAGAGTTATTTACATACTTACCGTTTATGAATGATATGCATTCGTCTAATATATTAAAAATATTACGTAATAGATTACCTAAAATAGTAAGTGAATTTGTAATTGTTCAGAATGTTAATTCTGACGAAACTCCTTTAATAAAAAATCTGAACTATCCGTTTGAAATTAAACAGGATGAAGAAATAACTTTTATTTCAAATAATACTTATAGGTCAATTATAAAACTTTATGAAGGTGTTATTGAGTCAAATTTATTGTCTGAAGTTAAATCTAGTAATGCAGTTAAAGTTTACTATGATGGAAAATTAGTATTATTATTACCTCCAAACTATTCACCTTCACAACTTAAACTCTTTGAAAAGTTCAACAAAAAAAGTGATTTTTATAAATTATATGTTGGATTAAACACAACAAATTTGAAAAACAAAACTTGGAATTTATTAACATTTGGCTCAGATGAGTTTTTTTCTAAGGCAAATGATTTAGTTTTAAGCTCATCAAATGTAGTTAATTTATTTTCAAACGGTTTTATAAGAAAAGAGTTTATTGAAAATAAAGGTAATATTAATGGTGTTAATTTTAATATTAATACTTCTACTCAAGATATTACCACTCAAGATACTATTTTGAGTAGTAGTATTGAAAATACAACAATAGCCTTAAATCCAGATAAAGATTTAAATAATATAAGTACAATTGAAGAAGAACTTTCTAATAATCAAAACCAATTATTTAACTCTCATATTGAAACTATGAGAAGCTCACTTCGTACAATATCAGGTTCTGTACAGTTTCCAGGGTCCTATCCTGTTGCAAATAAAATACGATTATCTAATTTCTTATCGACCGCAGGGTTTATTTCGAATACTGCCAAATCGGATATTATTATCACAAAAGCAGTAAATCAAGAAGATCGCTTAGTGAGAGACACCCCGACCATTATTAAACTAAATACTGCAAACTTAAATAAAACGGTTCTTACGGGACTCTACTATTTAGATGTGCCATTAGCGATAAATGATGCCATCACTGGTATTATTGAATTAAAGGGTGAGGTGCTAATTCCTGGTAAATACTCATTTACAAGGTCTGAAACACTGCAAGATATTATAAGGCGAGCCGGAGGACTATCTGATGTTGCTTTTCCATTGGGTGCAGTGTTGCAAAGAGTATCGGTAAAAGAGCTGGAAAAAGAAACAAACAATATATTAGCTGATCAATTAGAGGCATCAATCCTCAATTTGGCACAATCAAGTTTAGAGAACGCTGGAGATCAGGTTAAGGTAGTTCTAGGATATGCAACTCAATTGAGAAACCAAGCTACCGTAGGACGTATGGCCTTAAACATTTTGGAGGATAATCCATCTAGCCCTATATTTTTAGAAGATGGTGATAAATTAACGATTCCCAAACGTCCATCTCATATAACTATAGTTGGTTCGGTGCAAAGGTCAACAATAGCTGCCTATGTTCAGGGTCAATACTTTAATGATTATTTGCAAGCTGCTGGTGGGCTAACAAAAGTTGCAGACACAAGACAAGCTTATTTATTGTTACCAAATGGTGAAAGCAGAAAACTAAAAAAATCTACTATTATCCCGGTGGGTTCGGTTATAATAGTTCCGCCAAAGTTGGATAGATTATCTATTCTTGGGGGAACAGATATTATATCTAGAGTGTTAAGTAATATATCTAACTCAATTCTTTCAATACAAAATGTTGATTAAATATATACTTATTCTATGCATAGCCATTTTATTTTTATTTAATAATTCTGTGAAAGCAGAAGTAAATGATTATATCACTGGGGATAAAAATTCCAAAATTATAGAAAGAATTGATAGTTTTTTCACGGAGCATCCAAATAAGAAAAATGTATTTTGGTTACCTGAAATTAAAGGAAAAAGTAGATATTCTTTTTCAATTCCAAAAAATGCATATATTATATCAAAAAAATATTTAGATGCATCTGACTTATATTATTTAAGTGAAAAGATTGATCACGGGATGCAATTAAAGCCTTATAAGTCAAATAGTATAAATATATTTATATTAAAAAATAATTATAAGGCAATTTTTAACCAAAGATTTTTATCAAATATTAATGCAGGTCTATTTCTTGAGAAAAAAGAAAATTCTCTTGGTATGATTTTGAATAAAGATTTTATCATTTCAAAAGACGCTATTGGCAATTTTGGATTTGTACAGCCTATAGATGGCCATACAATTTTTAATGCAAAATTTGTATCACTTTCTGAAAATGAAAATTCAGAATTATATGGAAATATAAACCATGAATTTAAATCAAACGTCCTCAATGCAGATATTGGATTTACATGGTTTGAAATAGCAAACCACTTTGATTTTACTTTAAATATTAAGCAGGATAACAAAAAAATCACATCAGACATTTATGCAACTATCTATGAAGAAAAGGTGAATTTTCAAATTGGACTAAAAAAATCAAAAAATAATTCTAAGACAAATATTTTTTTAAATTTAAGTTTTGAGAATATTTTAAATAAAAAGCATTATGATTCAAGGGTAACAATTAGTTCAGAAAATAATATGAATATTAATAATAAATTGAGCTTAAAAAAATTTAGAAAACATAGTTTAGATTCACTTTGGCGTAAAAAAATAAAGTTTTAGATTTATATTGTTTCAGTATGATATTTATGTTTAAAGTTTTTAATCAATAGGTATTAAATTCAAAGTGAAAAATTATAATAACTTGCATAACAATAAATTATTTTGGATAAATAAACGTATATTTGATATCTTTGTTAGTATAACATTAGTTCCTGTACTAATTCTATTTTCCTGTATTTTATTTGTTTTCAATTATTTTTATAATCCGGGTAGTTTATTTTTTATTCAAGAGCGCATGGGTAAGAATTGTATATCTTTCCCTGCAATTAAATTTAGGAGTATGTTGCATACAAAAGAAATTACTAGGCAATATGATGATCCTATTGAATATGAAAGAATTACATCTCTAGGTAAAGTAATTCGCAAATGCCGAATAGATGAATTGCCACAAATCATTAACGTTCTAAAAGGTGAGATGAGTTTAATTGGGCCAAGACCAGACTATTATGTGCATGCATTAGTATTTTTGAAGAATGTTGAGGGATACCGGTTTAGGCATAATGTTCGACCAGGCATCACTGGTCTATCACAAATTAGGCTTGGTTATGCCGAGGGGATAGAAGCAACCTTACAAAAAGCAGCTGTTGATAATTATTATATTCGCAATGCTGGATATGTAATTGAATTAAAAATAATATTAAATACTATATTAATAATAATTAGAGGTGCAGGGAAATAATTGTATTATTTTATCTGTTGAATATGTAGATCTAATATTAATAAAGCAAACACATCTTCTGATGCAATACAATTAAAAATTAATTGATGAAGATAAACCAAATATAATACCGCTTTTTATATTTGCTTTATCTAATATTATATTTTGATAACTAATATTACTACCTAAATCAAAGCCATCTTTTTTCCAATAAATTCCTAATGATGTCATCGTTCCCAAGCTACGTTTAGATGATAAACGATGCTCTGAATAATCTTTATCATTAATCGAAAGAAACTTTGCTGAATAATTAATACTTAAATTTTCATTTACCTGAGAGTCCCCAAATAATTCTAGGGAAGTACCCTCAGTATCTATTGGTACACCTAACACAGTGTCATAGTTAATATAACTATAATTATTATTATTATACATAGTGTTTGCCCCACAATATCCATGCGAACTTTTTTTCACACGCGTATCGACAGCTTCGATTGATAAAGTTGTAGGAAATTTCATTTTTTGGGCCGTTAACTCAAAGCCTACCATCCACGCAAAACATGAAGGTAGACTACCAGCTTCGTCCTCGCCTATTGCTTGACTGTAAAAGCGATAGGCATTTTTATTTAAAGGTATTGAATATGAAAACCCAAATCCGGCCATTTTATTAATATTGGAATTTATACCTTCATTAGTATTTCTGAATAATAAAGCGTCAATATTTGACGAGTATAATTTATCATTTTGACCACCCCATTGCCCTGTTTGTAGAAGTTCAAAATTTAGTTTTTCAGATGGGCTAATAACAACTCTTGTGCCAGTAAGCATTGAATTTTGACCATTAATTGAGTTTTCAGTAGAGGCATTAATAATCTCAACTGACCAATTTGCATGCGAAGGCAACCACTGAGTATTAAATTTATTTTTTAACTTTATAGAAATAGCCTCTAAGGGTCTACTATTTGAAGACAAAATAAGAGATGATTTTTTTGAAAAGGACCAGATACGGTCAACTTTACCAAAACTTAAGTTTGCCATTCCTTTCTCATAATTAACATATGAGTTATCAAAGTTAAGTTTATCATGATCATCAAAATTAAGAGATAATTGTGATGATAAATTTCTTTTTAAATATTTAAGGTTAAAATTGATATTGCTATTATTTTGAGCGCTTAAATTATTGTAAATTCCTAAAGTATTTCTTGAATTAAAAGAAGTACCAACATTTATATTAAAATTAGTATCTTGAGAAAATACTGGCTGTGCTTTTAATAAAGCAATGAAAAGAAAACTAAACAGAAATTTATACACGATTAGCCACCACAAATTATATATTTAATATTATATTGATATTAAATATTTATCTATAGAAAGTAAATGCTGACCCAAGGTGGATTCGAATCACCAAGCTGCCTCTTAGGAGAACAATGATCTAACTAATTTATATTTAAAATCAATAAGCTACAGGTATCCTTTTAAATTTATAAACGGTTTGTATATATTAAAAATTATAATTTATATAATAAAAACAATACTTTAAGTAAAATATACTTTGTTTAGGTTACTATCAATCTAATTTTCTTTCAAAAATAATCCGGCACCTATTTTATTAAAAACGCCACCTTCGAACTTCATGGAAATTCTTCCATTAATAACACCTTCATAAAATAAATATGCTTTACCATCAATTTCAGTTGCTGGTATCAAAACTTGTACATCTTTACCTTTAAGTTTTATCTTCGTTGGATGGAATTCATCAGGTGATAACATAAAATTAATTGCCGACATTTGATTTGAAAGATTATTAAAATTATCTCCCGTCCTTAGTTCTAAAAATGTATAACCATCAAATATATCTGAAGATGATACATGAATATAATATGCGGCATCTAATCTTTTATTTGTGATAGGCATTTCACCTTCTAAAGTGATTTCGTAGCCCATATCTGTAGTTTCTAATTCAAAGTCATCTATTTCCATAAATTTTGTCAAAATATTTTCAAGTGCTTCAACCTGAGCTCTTGCTTCCTCATCTAGTTCTCCAAAATTACTAAACTTTGCTTCAAAATCTATTAACCCAGCTTCACCATCAACAGCAGCAAATACATCCTTGGTTTTAATATCCAGTTCTACAACTTCAGCCTTACAAGCAATCAGTAAAGTGCTTGTAAGTGCAATCAATAAAATATTTTTTATATTCATGATGTGTTCCAATTAATATTTAAGTAAATTTGCATAAGATATTTGTGTAAATATTAAATCATTTAATAATGATATTAGTCAATTTATTTTATATTATTGGCTTAATCCAACATAAGATAAATCAGTTTTAAATTACAATTTTTTGTAAATAATTTGAATATAGCATTTTAGGTGTTTTTTGAGGGTTGCGTAGTTTTATAAAATAGTTAAGTACCTGTTATCATTATATTTATTTGGTGACCCTGGGTGGATTCGAACCACCAACCTGCCCCTCAGGAGAACTATGGTCTATCTGATTTATATTTAAAATCAATAAGTTACAGACACCCTTTAAAATTTGTTCATGATTTGTATATATTCAAGTTTATAATTCATGTCTTAAAAATACTTTTTTAGTAAAATTACCCAAGTTTATGATACTAATTCTAATACGTTTTAATACTTAAAAACATTACCTAATTGTCTAGCATCTGAAGCGATACCTTCTAAAACTGAACCTGTGCCGTTTAGTGTTCCATTAACTGTTCCACAGGAACAAAGTATGCAATTTAAGATTAACACAATGAATAATTTTATTTTCATATTACATCCCCAACAGATCGACTGTTTATAAGATTAACTTATAAAATCTATTTTATTATATCAAACTATATATTCCTGCAAAGATACTCTTCAAATAGAGAGAATACTAACCAAATTTTACATCTTATTTTTGTACACGATTTGAACATAGTATTTTAAGTATTTTTAAGGGTGTGTATTTTTGTAAAACCTGTAATATATTGTTATTGTTTATTTTATTTGGTGACCCTGGGTGGATTCGAACCACCAACCTGCCCCTTAGGAGGGGGCTGCTCTATCCAGTTGAGCCACAGGGCCACATCTATATTCTAATGAAATTAACACATCTTGAAAAGATGAAAACCTTGTGATGATTGAATGACTAACGTAAAACTCTAAGATGAATTTTGATAATAAAATAAAAAGCCAACTACAGAATTATTTGATCATGCAGGGTGTAATGTCAAATCAAACTGTATGGCATGCTCAAACGGGGGGGCGTACAAATAAAGTTTGGCGACTAATAGGTGAAGAAGATTTAATTTGTAAGCTGTATTTAGAAACTAAAACTAATCCACTCTTTAATAATACTCCAAAGGCTGAGTACGAATGCCTGATATCACTAAATGGTTCAGGTATTGCACCAAAGCCCTATAAGCTTTTTAAAACACCTTTTGGTGAAGTTTTATTGTATGATTATATCCAAGGTCAGAAATGGTCTGATAATGTAGATATTGTATCAGAGTTATTAACTCGTGTTCGTAAACACAAATACCCAAAAGGACTGCGAATTCTTTCTGCTTTACCATCTGACATTAAACAAACCGGGCTGGAAATAAAAAATAAGCTAAATAGTTACCATAAAAATAAATTAAAAATAATATGCCCAGATGTATCGATTTCAGATATTGAACCCGTATTATTACATACTGATGTTGTACCAGGTAATTTGATATTAGGAAATGAAGGGTTGCGACTTATTGATTGGCAATGCCCGGCTATTGGTGATCCAATTGTAGATATTATGATGTTCCTTTCTCCAGGCATGCATGAAATTTATGGGCGGGGAAGACTTTCTATGACTGATCATGAATGTTTCTTAATGAGCCTCAAACCTGAATTGCGAAATCGATATAATATACTTGGCCCCCTTTATCATTGGCGCTTAGCAGCATATTGTTTTTGGAAAGCTGAGCAGGGGTTTATTGAATATGAAAACGCTGCATTAGCAGAGATAGATCTACTAAAAATGATTTAGTATAAAAAGGATTAATGTAGTTGAAGCACTTCCAATTAAAGCCCAAGTGAGTTTATTTTTAGTATTACTGCTTTTGTGGCTTGCTTTATTTTGGATATCTTTGATTAAAAGATTTTCCAGTAAGCTTGGCAATTTAGGTCCAAAATGTGATAATGTTTGTGCTGTTTTCATTAAATCTCTTATCAATGCTTTTGGCCCGAGATTATTTTTAATATAGTTTTCAACTTCTGGTCTTGCTGCTTCCCAGATATCTAACGAATTTGAGTTTAATGATCTTGAAACGCCTTCGACGACAACCATTGTGCGTTGTAAAAGAATAAGCTCTGTTCGTGTTTCCATTCCAAATCTTTCAGTAACATCAAACAAATGAGACAGAAGTTTAGCCATGGATATATTCTCAGCATTTTGACCAAAAATTGGTTCACCAACTGACCTTAGTGCTTGAGCAAATAAATCTACATCTTGATCTGAGGATATATACCCTGCTTCAAAGTGAACTTCTGCAACTCGCTTATAATCTTTTTTTATAAATCCCATTAATATTTCTGCATAAACGCGACGAGTATATTCATCAATTCGACCCATTATGCCAAAATCAAATATTACCAATTCACCTTTAGAGTTTAACTTTAAATTTCCTTGATGCATGTCACCATGAAAAAAACCATCTCGAAGTGCATGTCTTAAAAACATTGATAAAATACGAGTGGACAGCTCTTCCATATCAATTTCTGAATTTTTTAGAGCTTCTAAATCAGCTAATGGAATCCCATTAACCCAATCAAGCGTCATGACTCTCCTTCCAGATGTTTCCCAATGAATGTTTGGAATACATATAAGTGAATCACCTTTTGTATTTGCTGAAAATTCAGATGCTGCTGAAGCTTCTAGTCTCAAATCTAATTCACCTAGCACAACTGAGTCAAAATGCTCAATTACTTCAAGTGGTCTCAAGCGACGAGATTTAGGGGATAAGAGTTCAATTATATTCGCCGCTAGATAAAATGCATCGATATCTTTTCTAAAAGCTCTTTCTATACCTGGCCGTAAAACTTTGATTGCGACTGTTTGACCAGTAGATTTAAGAATTGCTTTGTGGACTTGCGCAATGGATGCAGCAGCTACAGGCTCTGAAATACTTTTAAATACATCATCCACTGAAATCTCTAGATCTCTTTCGATTTCTGCTATTGCTAAGTTCTTAGAAAATGGAGGCAAGCTTTCTTGCAATACACTTAATTGTTTTGCTAGCTCAGCGCCTACTACATCAGGCCGAGTAGATAATATTTGCCCAAATTTAATATATGCAGGTCCAAGAGCTGTTAGGGCTCTTACTATCGGGGGAAACTGTGTATCACCCCTTAATCCCAAAAGTTTAAAGGGTTTACCAATAAAGCGAATAGTAAACTTTAGCAAAGGTGGTAAATCGAGCTTATCCAAAATAATTTGCATCGCACCAGTTCGTTCAAATGTAGCACCAGTTCGAATAAGTCGCCATATGTTGTGTGGTCCACGCATTTTAGATTTTCCAACCTGAGTGTAAACAGGCTACACCCATTGTTAAATTACGATATTTTGCGTTACAGAAACCTGCATTATTTACCATTTTTAAGAATTTTCCTTGATTTGGAAATTTTCGTATACTTTCAACAAGATATTGATAACTCTCAGAGTCATTAGCAATAATCTTTCCCATTGGAGGAATAATATTAAAAGAGTATCTGTCGTAAGCCCATTGCATTGATGGGTTGGGAATTTGGCTAAACTCTAATACCATTAAACGACCACCTGGTCGTAGAACTCTGTATGCTTCACTTAAAGCTTTTTCAGGATGTGTTACATTTCTGATACCAAAAGATATTGAATAAATATCGAATGAATTGTCTTTAAATGGAAGAGACATTGCATCACCACAAACCCAATCTAGGCGGTTTTCCATTCTTTTAGCCTCAGACCTTAACTGCCCCTCATGTAACATACTTTGTGTCATATCAAAAACTGTAGCGTGTGCAGTAGGTGCTCTCTTTAAAAAGCGAAATGAAATGTCACCTGTACCTCCCGCAACATCTAGTAGTTTTTGATTTGGTTGAGGAGATAACCAATCCATCATACTATTTTTCCAAATACGGTGAATTCCAAAAGACATTGCATCATTCATGATATCATACTTTGAAGCGACTGATGAAAAGACTCCACGCACCAACTGTGCCTTTTCACTTTCTTCAATTTCTTTAAAGCCAAAATGAGTTTTATTATTCTGAGATGTCATAGTATTTACCTAAATTTAAAATCTTTATACGAATTTATAACAAAAGTGGAAATGCGGCACCTTAGCAAATTTACCTTTAATATGTTTTAGATGGTGAATTTCAGATAATTATAGGATTAGTCACATTTTTAATGTTTTTAATTACTATTTAATTATATAAGAATTCATAAAATAGACCTAATATTTCTATTGACGAAGGAAAAAAGATGAAAAAAGCTCTTATCACAGGAATTACAGGTCAAGATGGCTCATATTTGGCAGAGTTTCTATTAAAAAAAGGATATGAGGTCCACGGCATCAAACGGCGTGCCTCATCACTAAATACACAACGCATAGATCATATATTTGAAGACCCACATTTAGATAATATTCACCTTAAGCTACATTATGGTGATCTTACAGATTCATCGAATCTCACTCGAATTATACGTGATATTGAGCCTGATGAAGTATATAATCTTGGTGCTCAATCACATGTTGCTGTATCATTTGAGGCTCCAGAATATACAGCCGACGTTGATGCTATGGGCTCACTAAGAATTCTTGAAGCAATTAGGTTTTTGGGACTTGAAAATAAAACTCGATTTTATCAAGCGTCTACTTCAGAATTATATGGGTTGGTTAAAGAAATACCTCAAACCGAGAATACACCTTTTCATCCACGGTCACCATATGCTGTTGCAAAAATGTATGCATATTGGATTGCTGTTAACTACCGTGAAAGCTATGGTATGTATGCGTGTAATGGAATTTTATTTAATCATGAGTCTCCCCGAAGAGGAGAAACTTTTGTTACTCGAAAAATTACGCGAGGATTAACTCGAATAGCACTGGGTCTAGAAACATGTCTGTATATGGGAAATATCGATGCTTTAAGAGATTGGGGGCATGCTAAAGATTATGTTCGTATGCAATGGATGATGCTACAACAAGAAAAGCCTGATGATTTTGTTATTGCAACTGGTATTCAGTATTCAGTAAGAAATTTCATAACATGGGTAGCCAGTGATCTTGGAATAGAAATTGAATTTTCTGGAAAAGGCATTGATGAAATTGCAACAGTATCAAAGGTCAACAATGAAATAGCCCCTTCAATAAATGTAGGAGATGTTATTATTAGAATAGATCCTAGGTATTTTAGGCCTGCTGAAGTTGAGACATTGTTAGGAGATCCTTCAAAAGCAAAGGAAAAACTTGGGTGGGTTCCTGAAATAACTGTCCAAGAAATGTGTTCTGAAATGGTTGCATGTGATTTAGCAGAAGCTAAAAAATTACACTTCCTTATTAAAAATGGTTTTGATGGCTATGATCATTAGAAAGGTTCAGTAAGTCATGCCAACATTGCTTCTTACTGGTGGCTCAGGATTAGTTGGGCGTAATATACAAAATCATTACGCCTCAAATAAATGGAATATTATTGCTCCATCCAGCAATGATTTAAATTTGATGGATTATGCATCAGTTAAATCCTTTTTTAATGAATGCAAGCCTGATATAGTTCTTCATTGCGCGGGAAGGGTTGGAGGTATTTCTGCAAACATAGAGGAGCCTGTTGCATTTTTAGATTCTAATATTGTAATTGGCAGAAATGTAATAATGGGAGCGCGTGAAGCTAAGATAAAAAAGCTAATAAATCTTGCTTCTACGTGTATTTATCCAAGAGAAGCGCAAAACCCCTTAAAAGAAAAGTATATTTTAGAAGGTAAGCTTGAACCAACGAATGAAGGATATGCAATTGCTAAAATTGTTGCGCTCCGATTGTGCCAATATATTCGAAAAGAAGATCCTAGCTATAATTATAAAACATTAATACCATGTAATCTTTATGGGAGATTTGATAAATTTGATCCTAAGAATTCGCATCTTTTACCAGCTATAATTCACAAGGTTCATCAAGCAAAAATCACTGGAAAGCAATCTGTAGAAATTTGGGGTGATGGTTCTGCACGGCGTGAATTTATGTATATAGAAGATTTGGCCGATGCGATTTATTTTGCATTGGAAAGCATTTCGGACATACCAGATTTAATGAACATAGGTGTGGGTACTGATTATACAATAAAAGAATATTATGAATCAGTTGCGCTTGCTGTAGGATGGCAAGGAGAGTTTATTTTTGATTATTCAAAACCCACTGGAATGGCACAAAAATTATCTGATACCTCTTTGCAATTAAAATGGGGCTGGGAACCTAAAACAACTTTAAAAGAAGGCATCAGCTCAACATATAAATATTATTTGGAGAATGTATTTTAATGACAGTCAAATTTCCTTTAGCAACAACATCTTGGGATCAGAATGAATATGATGCATTACAAAGAGTAATAACTTCTAATATGTTTTCCATGGGCTCTGAAGTTAAAGAATTTGAAAAACAATTTGCTAAATATTTTGGATCAAAATACGCAGTAATGGTAAATTCAGGTTCTTCTGCAAACCTTTTAATGACGGGTGCTTTGTTTTATACTAAAAATGAGAAGGTTTGCCTGAGACCAGGCGATGAAATTATTGTTCCTGCAGTAAGTTGGTCAACAACTTATTATCCGTTATCTCAGTATGGACTAGTACAAAAATTTGTTGATATAGATTTATATACATTAAACTATGATTTATCTGCGCTTGAAGACGCTATAACTGACCAAACTAGGGCTATAATGATAGTAAATTTGCTTGGTAATCCAAACAATTTTGAAAAAATTAAAAAACTTATAGGTACAAGAAATATTTTATTGCTTGAGGACAATTGTGAGAGTATGGGAGCGAAATTTCAAAATAAATATACAGGCACCTTTGGCATAATGGGTACTTTTTCAAGTTTTTTCTCACACCATATTTCTACAATGGAAGGTGGGATAGTAGTAACTGATGATGAAGAGCTTTATCAAATTATGCTGTCTATGCGATCTCATGGTTGGACGCGTAATCTGCCTATTGAAAATAAAATTACAGGAATAAAAAGTGATGATGCCTTTGAGGAAAGTTTTAACTTTGTTTTACCTGGTTATAACTTAAGGCCACTTGAGATGTCAGGTGCTTTAGGATTGGAACAAATTAAAAAATTACCTACTCTTATTAAAGGTCGTAGAGATAATGCTAAAATAATACAAAAAAAATTGAAAAATCATCCAATTTTCTTTTTACAAGAAGAGATTGGTGAAAGTAGTTGGTTTGGATTTTCGTTGGTATTAAGGCCAAACAATAATATATCACGTAAAAAGCTGATAAGTGAATTAAATCTAATTGGTTTTGAGGTTCGTCCGATCGTCGCAGGAAACTTTACAAATAATCCAGTTATGGCACACATACCTCATAGGGTGCATGGTAAGCTAGAAAATGCTGATTATATTGATAAAAATGGTTTATTCATAGGAAATCACCACTATAAAATTAATGAGGCGATTGATGCTTTAGAACAAATTCGATTTCAATTTATTTAGAGTTTAATTTCCTAAGTTGAACAATCAATAGGGTTATGATCTTGAATATATATCATCATACCTAAAAATGTCGTCTTCACCAAAGTAAGTACCTGTCTGAACTTCGATTAATTCCATTGGGTTTTCTCCAGGATTCCGCAATCGATGAATAGCACCAAGAGGTATATAAACAGACTGATTTTCGCTGACGAGTTTTACTTCTTCATTTATTGTTATTTCCGCTACACCAGAAACAACTATCCAGTGTTCAGCGCGATATTTATGGCTTTGAAGTGAAAGAGATGCTCCTGGATGAACATGTATCTTTTTAACCTGAAACTTTTCATCTATCGTTAAACTCTCAAACCATCCCCAAGGTCGGTGGTCTTTTGGAAATTGAGTAGCTTGGCTCGCTTTTTTCTCTTTGAGAATATCAACTGCTTTTTTTACATCTTGAGATTTTGACATATCCGCAACAAGAACTGCGTCCTTCATGGCTACTGTTATAATATTCTTGAGGCCAATTCCTACAACTTCTATCGAATCATCTTCAGATCTAATAAGTGAATTTTCGCAGTCAATCGCGGTTGCATTATTAGATGTTTTAACACCATTGGTTTTTGAGATATTTTCACGCCATACCGCATCCCAACCACCTAGATCTGACCAACCTGCGCTAAAAGGAACAACTGAAAGGTTGTTGGATTTTTCCATTATGGCGTAATCAATAGAGATATTTTCAGCCTTTATCCAATCTGTGAGATTTAAACGGCAAAATCCAAGATCATTGCTGCTATTTTTAAGAGATAAATTTACAGCGTCTAAATCAGACGGAGAATATTTTTTGAATGCTTCAATGATATTTTTTGCTTGAAATAGAAAAATACCTGAGTTCCATAGAAAATTTTCTGATTGGAACATTTTTTCAGCATTTGTTAAGTCTGGTTTTTCAACGAAAGCTTTTAACGGCACTGCTTGTGCTGTAGAAATTTTTGAAACTTCTAAATAACCGAAACCGGTCTCAGGATGTGTTGGTTTAATGCCAAAAGTTACTAATTGTCCATCTAGAGCTAAATCATAAGCTTCTTTAATTGCTAATTGAAATGCGTTTACATCTTTTATTATATGATCAGATGGAGCAATAACAAGTATCGCATCTGGGTTTATCTGATATTCAAATAATGCAGCAGCTAAAATAGCTGGAGCAGTATTGCGTCCTTCTGGTTCAATTAAAATAGCTCCTGGGTCTATGCCTATTTCTTGTAATTGTTCACTTACAATAAATCTATAATCAGAATTTGTTACGATTAAAGGGTTTTTAAATTGGGGCCCAGTGAGGCGTTCAGCCGAATTTTGAAAAAGTGTTTTATCGCCAACTAGTGGTACAAATTGTTTTGGATAGCTTTTTCGAGAAAGAGGCCAAAGTCGAGAGCCAGAGCCCCCACATAAAATTATTGGTGTAATCTGTTGCATTATTCAAAGGCCTTCATGAAAATTAAAATACTCAAAGTATCATTTTGGTATATTTAAAGATTTATTAACGAAAGTAATTGATATTTAATAGATTCTTTCAATAACTGTAATACATAATATTTAAAAATATAAATAATATCTTTAGTTTCAAAATAAATACGGTGAAAGTAAATGCCTGAATTACCAGAAGTAGAAACAGTGATGCGTGGCTTAGAGCCCGTAATGGTGGGTCAAAAAATTAGATATGCTGATATTAGGCGTCCAGATTTACGTTGGCCATTTCCAGATAATATGTCTCAGAGGTTAAGTGGAGCAAAAATTTTAAGGCTTCACCGACGTTCAAAATATATTTTATGTGATTTAGATAGTGGTGAAACGTTACTTATACATTTGGGTATGTCTGGACGGATGACTATTTCACATGAATTATTAGGGAATTTTCAATATAAACCTTCTACTCCGGCTAAGCATGATCACGTAATATTGGATTTGCAAGATGGGGCACGTATTAGCTTTAATGACGCCCGTCGATTTGGAGCAATGGACTTAATTGACACAAAAAATTTATTTGATCATAATTTAATAAAATTATTAGGCCCTGAACCATTAGGAAATGAATTTAATACTCCATATTTGTACTCAAAGTTAAAAGGTAAAGCTGCTCCAATTAAGTCAGCATTGTTGGATCAAAGAATAGTTTCTGGTCTGGGAAATATATATGTTTGCGAGTCACTGTGGCGTGCTGGAATAAACCCGAAGCGATTATCTGGAAGGGTTAGTCGAAAAAAGATTGATGTACTTGTACCAATTATAAGAGATGTGTTGCGAGAAGCTATTTCTGCTGGGGGGTCTTCACTTAAAGATCATCGGCAAACGAACGGTGATCTAGGTTATTTCCAGCATTCTTTTGCAGTCTATGGGCGTGAAGGAAAAAAATGCAATTCTGCAAATTGCTCTGAATTAATAAAAAGAATCGTTCAATCAGGCCGCTCGAGCTTTTATTGTGCTAAATGTCAGAAATAGTTAAAAAGTTTTTAATAAAGGTGCCTCAGCCTAGTTGACTATTAATTGAAT
>Ga0206130_10000450_pt1 | contig 69918 bp, 112 predicted proteins | sample Helgoland_Spring_9_FD_148637 | JGI IMG/M metagenome (GOLD analysis project Ga0206130, IMG submission 148637) | Pelagic subsurface seawater microbial communities from Kabeltonne, Helgoland, North Sea - Helgoland_Spring_Bloom_20160512_1 | ecosystem: Environmental > Aquatic > Marine > Epipelagic ... | reverse complement strand
CCTTCACCAGTACCATATTTGGCATCGTCTTCTGGGGTTTGTTCTGTTGCTTCTGTATCTAGTTCGAATGACATTCCATCTACATTACCTACTTTGTAAATCATGTAAGTTGAGAATCTATCACCTTCAGCATCTTCTGCAGTAAAAGCATCAGCTACCATTTGAGCCATATCCCTAACTTCTTCTGGGGAGATTGCATCTGTAAATTCGTGTAGTTTACCTTCTGCAAGGAATTTTGTTAAATCAAAGTTTTCCATTATAATGTATTATATTGTGATAAATATGGTTATTTTTTGGACTGATACGTTCCTTTCTTGTAGGACGCTTTTTTAGTGTTTTTTACGAATTGTTTTCCTTTCTTACCTCCCGCTTTTTTCTTGCGAGCTGATGCTGCTCTTTCTTTTTTAGTTAAGGATTGAGCTTTTTTCTTTGGTAAACAACGAGAAGGATTTTTCTTGTTCTTCATAGTACCACAAGGGCCGGTAATATTGCCTTGTGTATCAATACGAACCCAGTTTTCTTTTTTAAACCAGTCGCGTAGTGATTCGTCTATGATTTCCTTTACTCTATCTCGTGTCATTTCTTTTTACCTGACATTTGACCTTTACAAACTTTAACTGCTCTACCAGAAAGATAAGCTGATGATTTCTCACCTGCAGCCATTCTACGTTTGCGATATGCTTCGCCTTTAGGGCAAAGTTCCTCGTTTAGGTTTTTACCTAATTCAATGGTTTCCATTATTTCTCTAATCAAACCATCAACATTAAACTGGTTGAGGTTAATAGATTTAAACTTACCATCACTATCTTGCATCTTTAGAACAGCATCGCCTGATGAGATTACTTTATAATCTTCACCTTTATAGCTAATAATTTTACCTTGTAGTTTAGAAAATACTTCTTTAGATACTTTTTCGTTGTGTCCTTTTTGAACTTCGTCTAATTGACTTCTTAAAAGTGGTTTCCAATTAACCATTATTTCAGCTACTCCTCTTATAAATTCAGGATTTTTTAAATCACCCTTAAATTTACCAAATAATGCTCTTAAATCTTCTTTAAATTGAGCTACTGCTCCTGTTGGGTTAAATTTTTCGGAATCTGGATCTTCTGGGTTTCTAGTGAAACCACTATAACGAGTAACTTCTTCTAATGTATCTGCTTGTAGAGCCTTCCAGTTAGAGTAATCATATTCATCCCAGGGTTCAATAGGCATTAAATTAAATGTACCTTCTTGACCCATAACAGGTTTGTTATTTAAGTAATGTGAACCTAAACTATCACGGCTATTAAAGAAATTATCTACCTCTTCTTGTGAAGGCATGTATACATCGTATTCACTTATAGTAGATTCTTGTAATAAATCTAATTCATCTAAAATATCCAATAATACATTAACGTTTAGCATTTGGATTTTATCTAAAAGAGCTTCATCACCCATTTGTTTTCTTAATTCAGCAAACTTTCTAGGACTAGGACCAAATTTAGGGTTATCGATTCTAGAATCATCTACTACTTCTGTTACTTCACTTAACATAGCAATTGCTTTATCAATTTTATTAAGCATATCACCATATTTGTCAGCAACAGAACCACCTTCCATTTCGGCTTCCTGTTCCATATCACGCATGATTTGAGCACGTTTTTTCTTTAAAGCACGTAATTTAGCCGCATCAAAGAATTTATCATTACCATCATCACCAGCATTAGCAGCTCTCATTTTAGCTAGCTTATCAGCTTTTATTTTAGCTGCTCTCATCTTCATAGCAACTGGATCGTTTAAGTCAGCTTCTTCTAATTCACCTTGAGTTGATAAATGGGCTTTGATTCTATCTTCAACGTACTCTAAATCATTTAATTCTTCTGGTGTTATCTCATCCATTTGTATAAGATGTAATTTAAACCATTTAGGGCTTAGATCATATTTGTCTAGCAACGATTGAATTCCGTTTTTTATATCTGTTTCCCCTAATGTTTTAGGCTCTTTAACCCAACTTTTCCATGTTTCATATTTTGGGGAAAATGGGGTATAATCAAGTGCTAATTGTAATTCTCTAGATTGGTCTTTAAGAGGGTAAATTCGAATAGCTTCCTCTTTATCTTCATCTACATAGAAAGTACCCCCAGGAAGTACGATAATATAAGCACCTTCTGCTCCTAAAAATACTCCTTCGTTTGCGTGGTGTAAAACACCAGGTGCTTTAATGCCTGAGCCAAATGATTCTGTGTATTTTATCTCTGCTGGTTCTGTTAGAATAAAATCAGGAGAGCGTCTTGAATTTTCTTTTACTGATTTAGAAAAGAATTCTTGTATTTGTTTTAAGTCTTCCATTATGCTTTCTTGTAATCGAGTTTATACAACTTACCTTGTTCTCTACGAGCAGCATCTCTAATAGCACTTTTTACTTCATCAGCTGATAGTGAGGCATCTAATTTAACTTCCATTTCAAATGGTTCGTCTGGGCCACCTTCATCTGTATCGGCTGTTATGCCTTCTACTTTATATACTACCATCTCGTAATCAGAGATTTCTTCATTAACAAAATCAAAATCAATACTCATCATATTACGAATCATTAGATTACGATGACTTTTAAGATAATCAGCAGCCCCACCATCAAAACCTTCCAGTTCCTGGATGAACATATCTAAGTATAGATCGTGTTTACTTTTTTCTTCGTTTAGACGTGCCTCAATTAAGTGACGTTCACGATTCCATTTGTAGATATCAAAGTTACTCATAGGGATATTTTGTTATAAATATGTTTACTTCTTGAAAGACTCGAGATATTCGATAGTTTTGTCTAAGTTGGAAAGAACTTTGGATTTATCAATACTACCATTCCAACGTTCAACATCACCAGCTTCAGTAACAAAGCCCATATTGGATTCATCTAATTTATTTATTATAAAATTAGTGTAATCTTTAATAAAATTATCAATATCAGTATTTTGGATTTTTGCTTGGTAGACTTCCCATAAACCCTTATACTTAAGTTCAGTTTCCATTTTAACTACACAGCTATAACACTGCTTATGGTTCATATACATCATATCATCAAACTTATGATTCATGATACTACCACACTTAGGACAAAACATAGGTTTGATTGAAGCCTTAGCTTTATCTAAACGGGTAATATTTTGTCTTAAACCATCTTTAATAGTCCACTTACGTCCATCTTCTTCCCAGATATCTCCTTCGTTACGTACTTCTTGTTTTTTAGAATAACCTACACCTTGTGTAGTACGAGCATCAGTATCACCAGTCATGATGTTTCTGATACGATCGACGTCTTGTTTTTTAAATTCCTTTTTTAGGACGTTATCTTTCATAAACCTAATTTGTCTAATTCTTTATTAACTTGTTCTGCTGATTTGTAAAGAATACCTATACCACCAGCATCTCTCCACTGTTGGATATTACTTTCTCTATCATCAATTAAGATATTAGATCTATCGGCATAGTTTTTCTTATTATATGAACGTGATAAAATCAACTTAGTATTTGGAGTATTATCTTTTTTCCACATATGTTTACCTATCTTAGAGGTTTCACTACGTGAGGGAGATGATAATAAATAATGATCATGTTGGGATACTCTTTTATAAAGTTCTTTCCCACCAGGCATCCATTCCATACCACGCCAAAAACCTACTCCTCTTTCTTCGATTTTTTTCCAAAACATTTCGATGCCAAACCCCTGTTCATATTCACGGGGAGACATACCAAATGCATCCTTGAACTGTTTATCAAAATCAACGATTACACCATCCATATCAAGATAGATAGTATATAAATCTTCCATTCCTTCTTTCATAACCTGTTTTTTAGTTTCAAATACCGGTAAAGATAATGCCTTTCTTCTGCTTCTCCAAAGGTTTAGTATGATTTCTTTATCTTCTTTAGTCTCGATGCCCGGGGCTATATCTAAGTAGTTTTTAATAACGTCCTTAAATGGTTTTTTAGTCTTTTTAGCTTTTAAATATAAACCTTGAAGCATAGCATCTACTTCTTTTTCAAGCTTATAATAATCACTTTGTGGTAAAACTTTGGCTTTGTTGATTAAATCACGAAGAACGATATCATCATCCATGTATTTACCTGAACGTGTATTATCTCCAGCTTGAGTTAAATGTTCGATTTCGTGTCTAATAACATCTGAGATGTCAGCTGAGATTTTAGACCATGCTTGGGGTAATACTTTAGGATTTATTTTAAATAATGTAGCTATAAAAGGCATTTTACCTTCGTCTTCACCACTATTTGAAGTCCCATCTACTTCATACCCATCAACTTTTTTATCAAATTCTACTAAACCAACATAGTTAAACTCAATTTCTCTACCTTTACCATCTACATCATCAACATCAATATCAACAAAAGATTTTTTAGGCATCGGTTTCTTTTTAGAATCCTCAACCCATTTATTGATTGTAGCTTTAGTTAGTTTAGTAGTTAATGAATCGTAAGCACCCTCATCTAAACGAGCTAATTCATAGGCGTACGCATTTAGACCAAATGGATCGCTTACTTTACCACTTGGGTTGTTTGACTTTTTATAGTCATCCATATTCTTTTTAGCGATTTTTTGACCGCTTTCGTTTACCACAGGAGATAACATTATTACCTCATCTGAGGTGCTCATCTTCCAGTTGCCTGGGAGTTTAGATAAATTTTTATTGATAAATGCTTGATATAGTTTACCACGTTTTGAATCCGAGTTAGCATATTTACCTTCTGTATCATCCTTAGCGTAGAACTTAACTAAATCTAAAGTAGTTGAATCGATATCGTTTACTCTGGTTATCAACTGAATGATAATGTCTGTAAGTGTAGCTAATATTTTATATTGTTCGCCTTTGTTTATAACGTTATCACCACCTTCTTCAGTAGTAAAGTCTACACGAAGTGTAGTCATCGCTAATTCATCCTCGGGTTTATCAACTGAGGCATCAACTGTAACTCTATATCTAGTTCTAGATTCAGGAGAGATAACCTCAATAGCAGGTAGCATATCGTAATACTCTACTGTATCCTCAAATTGGTTTTCAATCTTACGCTCAATTTCTTTAGCTATTTTTTCAATTTGAGCAGGATTCCATTCTAGCTTTGAAGCTGATGCATCTCCAATTTCGTTTAAGCTATCAGTCCAATTTCTAAACGTCATTGTACCTTTTAAGTTAGCTTCGGCTTCAATATCGTTTAGGTAATCGTCTTCTTGAGTATTTGTAGTAGTAATATTACCTAATCTACCCTCTAGATTTTGGATATGATGTATCATCTCATGTGCGTAACTACGCACAATATCTTTGGGATGACGGCCTTCAGTATATAGGACAATGGTTTGTGTGTCAGGTTGGTAGTATGCGGTTTTCCCAAAGAAATCACGCGCATTTTCACTATCACCATCTACAAACTCAAGTGAAGGTAAGGGTTCAATGTTATACCCTTTATCGATCATATGTTGGGTTAACTGATCTATTTTACCTTTAATATCTATATCTTTAGAGTATGAAGCGTTTTCGTTTACTTTACCATATCCTGAACCATAAGGAGCAGCTTTACCATCATCGGGATTATCTGTTTCTTTAACAACCGACCTCAACATATCGTAGATTTCCTCTTTTTGGGAATCTGTTAAACCCTCTGGGAAGTAAGAAAATAGTTCTTGTTTGTTATCTTTCTTAGCCGCATCTCTTGCTTTAGTACCGCTTACATTTGCATCTGAAGTATTAACCCGTTTAGGAATACCACCATATTTTTCAAAAAACTTACTGCGTTCAGATACATCTTTATCGTCATCTTCATTATCAGGACGAGCACCAATAAAGACATAAGGTTTTTCTTCCATATCTTCTATAAAACGCTTTATATCCTTAAGAGGAGAGCCTGCTGGGATGATATTGGTTTTTACTGAGATAAATGGTTTGAACATCTCCCAGATTTTAATAGATTCTTCTTGTGATATATTATTTCTAACTCCACTACCCACAAAAATATAAACTTCATCTACTTCAGGATTATCTTTTAATCCTTGGGTAACTACTTCAAGGTGACCTCTTGTAGGTGGTTTGAAACCTCCCCCAAATAAAGCTGTTTTACCTGGAGTTGTATCTTCATTTAAAATAGAACCTACTAAATATTTGGTTAACTGATTCATGAACGTAAGAAGTTTTGTAGTTTACTTTGAGCCTCGTTTTTAGATACTGTATAAGAAAGTATATCCTTTAAAAAGTCATCATTTAACATAGCTTGAACTTCGATATTTAGTTCTTCTTTTTGTTTATCAGATTTTGCTTGTTGAGCAGGTGTTTTTTCTTTAGTACCTTTAGGATTAAAGGGTTCTAAATAAGTTTTAATAATATCTTCGATATTCTCTATTTTATTACCCTCTAATGTATTAGCTACAGCAGTGAAGTTGTCACCAAATAGTTCAGCATAGGGTTTTAAGTTATCTGTTACACCCTTCCAAGTACGTAATACAATAGCAGGTGCTAAACTTCTATCTTCACCACCTGATTTTTCAAATCTATCTTGGTTTTGTTTGAGTGAACGTTCTAAATCAGTATAGACATAAAGCATCATTACATCATACCCAGCTTCTTCAAGTTGCGTTTTTAGTTCTGCTGTTTTCTTATAAGAAGCAGCTGTACCATCTAAGATAAATGATTGTTTACCATCTATTATACCCTGTAACTCACCCTTAAACTCTTTATTAGCAGCAGCCATCGCTTTAGCTTGCTCGCTTCTTTCTTCAGGGGTAGCATTTTTTAAATCCAGAGTAACGTTAGCTTGTTTAAGTTTACCCATAAACACATCATCGATGTTCATGATTTTTAAACTACCTAAATCCAATCCTTTTAAGATAGTACCTTTACCAGCACCTGGGGCACCAGCTAATATGATAGCTTTAGGTTTCCCCTCTACTTCATTTAAAAGTTGTATCAACGATATCATAAACGCGCGTTTACAATAAATATACGAAAGATTTCTCTAATCTCCAAGTATTCGGCGCGCAGATGTTCTAAATGTAGCAAATCCAGGTTTGTGGTTAGGGTTTTCTAAATCAAATAAACTTTTAACTGTTTGGAAAATGTCAAGATTTTCTTCTTGACTGCGAGATGATTCATACATCTCCCAACCTTTACCTTGAATCTTACCCTTTGCTGCTTTACGTTTGTTGGATTTTAACCATAAAACCCCATAACGGTCAGCTGTTTTACCAAAACACTCTTCATAACACTTACCATAAACCGCAGTTTGTAAGTCATATGTTGTCTGGAGATGGTTAGATGTTTTAAAATCTATAATCCAAAGTTCTGTTTTACCATCAATCTCTATCTCACATACCATATCACAGGTACCTGCTACTTTAAGTTCATCAGAGAATAGGTGTACTTCTGTCTCGATTAATGTTGGGTTATATTCTTCCCAAAAATCAACAAAACATAAGAACATTTGCCATACCTTAGGGTCGTATTGTGGGTAACCCGCTGTATTTAAAAAGTTAAGTTCTTTACCATTAAGGTAGTCTTCACACATTTCATGCACTTCAGTACCTTCCTTAGCAGCTTTTCTAACAATATGGTCAGCTGAGTAACCTACTTTTTTTAACCAATCCTCAAAGTATTTACCTTTTGGATAAGAACCTAAAACATAAGTAATAGATGGATAATATTCTCCGTTACGTTGGTAGTAACGTGAATCTGGTAGGGTGATTTGTTTAGCATCATCAGATACTTCTAAGATGCGATTGTACGATGTTTTTAGCAGTTTTTTGCTCATATAAGTTGAAATTTCCGCTCCATCAAATCATATGATGTTAAAGTTGGAGTGGATTGGATTAGTTTTGTAAACTCTTCAAAGCCCATTTCGTTTGGGTCTTTGTCTTCTAAGTCTACTAAGAACACTTCTTTACCTTCATTTAATAATAACTCACAATGTCTAAGAGCATCTTTCATAGCATCTTTATCCAATGCTATAAACACTTTCTTTACTTCAGAAGTTACTATCTTCTTCATTAGGTTTGATTGTATTTGTTTACCTAATAAAGGAATAACGTTACGTTTAATAGATAACGCATCAAATGGTCCTTCACATAATATTAAAGGTGAAGACCAGTTTATATATAGTTCGAATGGTATTATATTCCTACTTGTAGGTGGGTTTTTATATTTTAACTTTGAGTGAGGGTTAAAGTTTCTAGCCGTAAAATAGTTTAGATTACCATAGGCATCGTATGATGGTATGACTATCATATTGTTATAGAGGCCGTTTTTACAATAACCTATATTGTATTTTAAAACGTCATATTTTGTTATACCACGTTTCTTTAAATACGCTAAAGCATGTCTCCCTACTATATCATCTGATGTTATAGAAGATAAGGATTTAAACTCTTTAGGTAATACGACATCAGTTTTATCTCTTTTAACTTCTCTATACACCTCTGAACCTACTAGTTTTTTAAGTTCTGAGAAGTGTTCAGGGATTGCTTTTGCTTGTTTTAAGATAGAGGTTAGTCTAGTACCTTTTTTATCACATACCCAACAATGCCAAGGATTACCTTTAACGCTGTCATCAAAATTAATCTCTAATTTTGGGTTTTTGTGATTACAATAAGGACAAGTATAGGCTCTATTACCTCTAGCGGTATGTTTACCTTTTCCTAAAACCTTATTTACTAAATTAACTAGTAACTCATTTACCATAGTCGGTAATATACGAATCTATTTTTGGGACTCAAAGTCTTTTGTGAAGAACTTTCCAAGTATGTTATCGTTGAAGAAATCATTTGGATTTTCTAATACCTCGTAAATAAACTGTGCCTTTGTTTCCTCGTAAGTTAATAACTTTTTTGAGGTAGCCAAAGTTAAGATTTCACGTTTAAAGTTCTCTATTGGTTCGTTTTCTAACAGATTAGTTAAAACTTTATTCGAACCCCAATATGTTTTCCAATCGGATTCTTTGATTACTTGTTTATATGATGGTTTTCTACCTTTAGTACCTTCATATAGTGCTAAATCTTTTTTAGTTAGTTTAGCTTTACGAGTAAACTTAACATATTTTTTACCTATATAAGCCTTACCACTTGGAATATGGGTTACTCTATATATAAATCCAAAAGTTGAAGGAGGGAAATCCTCTAAGGAGGTCATCGCCTCACCTTTATATAACCAATCCATAATATTATTTGTCTAAATTGATAAAGATATTAGTATCAGTAGTCTTAGATGTTGGGAGGGGTTGAGATAGTTTCCCAATAGCCAATAACTCTTGATTATCGTTGTATAACCCCACAGTTGTTATATAAGGTGAAAAATATGAACCTGTAACAAAATCATATAAAGCACCTTCACTTCCTGAGGTTAGGGATGGGTTTAGAGAGAAATTAAACTCACTTTCCCTTATAGTAGTTTTATATTGTGTTTCTAAAATAGTATAAGATGAAGAAAACGAACAAGTTACGTTATAGGAATTTACAAAATCATCCGGAGGTCTACCTCCAATACTTTGGGAAGTAAGAACTACTAAACCGTGGGGGTAAGTAATCGTACCTACTATGGTGCTACCTGAGATAATATTTCCTTCGTTATCATCAGTAAAAGTGACACCATTCCTATTATCTTCCCATCTAAAAGAACCTGGTTGGATGTTGTCTCCATATAATCTTGAGGGGATTGAAAATACAGCAATCCCTTCTCCAAAATCTGTAGGGAAATATCTAGGTAAGGATAGGGTAGTAGATAAATAGTTATCGTAGTTAGTAGTTTGGATAGGACCTATAAATCTATCTCCTTCAGAATCATCACCAGGTATGAGGGATGCTGTAGCAGCAGGTGAACCTAAACTTCCTGAAAGATAATTTCCGTAGTATAACTCTTTAATTGAATTATAAACTAATGCTTTTGACTCACGTCCAACATTAACATCTCCAGTTAGGCTGGAATTGGTTAGATAGTCTACGTTCCTCCCCCATAGTCGGTTGATTTGAACGTTGTCTTCTCCAAATTGGCTAAGGTTAAAGCTAAAGCCCTTGTTTACCTCAAATGGGGAAACAATTACATCTGAAGCTAAAAGTTGTTTGAATGCACTCATTCATTTAGAAGTCTAGCTTAACTCTAACTAAGGTTTCTTTAGTAAAATCTTTTAATAAAGGTTTTGATAACTTAGCTACAGCTAATAAATCGTTATTATCGTTATACATCCCCACTGTAGTGATGTACGATTGAGGTGAGTTAATAAACTCATCATATAATACTTCACCAGTTGAACCTGAGATGTAAGATGGATTTTCTGAGTAGTTAAACTCAGCGTTTCTTGCTCTTACGAAAACAAAATCTGAAGTAATAGTTTCTTGTGAGTTGAGTTGGAAAGAAGCTCCATCACTTATAACATCAAATGTATTAGTATTTACTTCACCGTTTGATGTGTTAACCCATGAAGAAGTAAAATCTAAACCAATACTATGAGATACAGCAGATGGGTTTAATAATAAAACACCAATATCTGGAAGCATCCAACCATAAGAACCTGAGTCACTATAGCCAGTACCTGAATAAGCAGCACCATTTGAACCTGATACTAATTCAAACTTTCTACCTGAATCTACAAATGTAATAGAAGAAACATCTTTTGAGTTATCTGTAATATTAAGTGTATTGGAACCGTTAGTTAAGGTAAGGTTTAAAGAACCCGGAAATAAACCTTCTTTATATCTTGCTCTCTCAATAGGCACAGCAATAAAATCTGTTGATGTAAAATCACCAAAAGTAAAGTCAGTGTTTTCATCTCCTAATACCATAGTTCTATATTGTCCATAGATAGTAGAAGTAGGTGATTTACCTACAACTCCACTATTATAAGCGATAGAACCACTACCTTGTTTATTACCATAAGCTATATCAAACTGGACAGCGGCTGACGCATCAGAAGATGCGGTTTGGTAAACGGATAAATAATAATCACCAGAAGAACCTGCTTCTTGAGTGGATGATGTTTCAAATGTAGTTAGTGTTGGTTGGGCATCACTCCATAGTGTGCTAGTAATACTATCAGCTGATACTACAAAATCTTGTGGGTCTAATCTTTTAAATGACATAATTAGCTATTTTTGGTAACTGTTACTGGGATTGTTAACCTTGCTCCTGAATCTCTACCAATCACAGTCAATGTAGCTTGTAATTGAGTATTGTTTCCAAATAGTGTGTTAACAGTAGTAGCTGTTAAGTTAATAGTAGTACCAACAACTGTTTTAGATACGTTTGTACCTATTGTAGTTGTTGAGTTAGCTGCTTGAGCTTGTTCTGTATTAACACCTACACCGTTGAAGGTATTAAATAAACGAACATCCGAAATAATAGCTGTGTAGCCTGATGATTCGAAGGTTTGGTTACCACTTAAATAGTTTAGTGTTTGTGGAGTAATCGATAAAGTAGCACCTTGTTTTAAAGTAATAGAACCATAACCTAAATCAAGTACAGGCATCTTAGAGGTTCCACGTGGTAAAGTTACCAACTTGTACTTCATGATTTGAGTTTCATTAGGAAATGCTTCTAAAAGTGGCATATTTTCTAATGCTTCTCCATAGTAAGAAGAACCTGAAGGGTGAGTTGGATTATAAAGTGTATAATCGATTTCGTCATCTGCTAATGCAAACTGTGTGATTCTAAATGAACCATCATTTTTAGCTAACAGTTCTCTACCCTTCTTTGTGAGGATAGCATCTACTGTTACTACTGAATTATTTAAATATCCCATTATTTTATAGTTTATTCGTCGATTGATAAATATATGTAAGTCTTATTTTTATTCCAACCTTAGTTTTATATTAGTTGGTCTTTTTTTAGTTTTTGTATTACGGTGTCAAAGTTATCTTCAATACCTTTAGTAGCATATTGAGGCATAAAGAAACCAGGTGAAGTACCTCCTGCTGGTTTGTCGGCTTCGATAATAATATTACCAGGAGCATCTACATATCTTCTAACTAAGAACCAGTTAATATTAGTAGCTGTAATATCTCTATCCACAGTAATTTGAATTGGATTAGTATTACTTACAGCAGTAATAGTATAAGTTTGGGTTTCTGTACCTTCAAATCTAATTTCATCTCCTAAAGTACCAGTTTCACCATCAACAGGTTGAAGAATAAAATCATTTATAATATTAAGGAATCCACTACCAGTAATATCTTCTTGTTTTTGACCGTAGAAAGAGTTTAAACCTCCAACCCCAGATGCAAGAGTAAGCACGTTTCCGGATTTGGTCCAATAAGATGTTGTTGAACCTAAACTTGGTGGGGGTGTTTGTGTTACTGTGAATTGAGAATTACTATTAACTGTAAGTGGACCTGGGTCTCCTGTTGTGTTTATAACTTTTAAAGAGAAAATATCATTAGTTGATGCAGTTGTAGTACTATATGAGATAGATAAACCACCATAAGTAACATCATTAAAATCTTTTGTTTTACTAGACCCTACAGCTGAAAAAGTTGACCCATTATTAGTGCTTTTATAAAATTGAACTGTTACTTGTTTATTAACAGCAGAATTTACTTCTAAAGTTGCATTTAAGTTTAAAGTTACATTGTTTGATGATGGTGAAGAGTTTACTACTTTATACCCCCAAACATTAGGAGCGGGGTTATATACATCGGCATGAGCTCCTTCTATAGAAGTATTACTATATTCGACATAAACCCCATTAAATAAAGTGGTGGGATTAGAAGCATTTGATGTTAATCTATAATCTTGAATTGAAGTACTTTGTTGTTGGTCACCCTGTACAAATGTTAATGAACCTGTGTGACCACCAGGACTAACACTTGAAATGCTCTCCGTTTGAGAGTAAATAATAGGAGTAATTGTTTTACCACTTTTAAATATAGTTTGATTTCCTGTTAAATTACTAAAATTAGCAGAAGCACCACTTTCATCATCAAATGAAAGTACACCAGTTTCCCCTTCAGTAAAGGTTTGTCTAGTAATGCTTAAGTTAACACCATTAGAATCGTTTATGGGTTCAATAACATTACTATCACCATCAATAAAGTATCTAACACTTAAAGCACTTCTATCTTCTAAACCATTACCCCACTCAGGAGCAGTACCTCCTACCCAGTTAAAGTAAGCAAAGTATGCTCTATCTTGTTCTACGTTTGGTAAAGCACCTAAACCACCGTTATTAGATGGTAAGTTAAAGTTATTTGAAGTACTTCTACTACCATCATAACGTGGGGTTGTGATACGTTTTGTAGAATAGTTTGAATCTGGGACTATCGCTTTTGTAGCACTACCTGATATTAGTTGTTCAAAGTTTACAGGGGTTGTAGCGTTTGAAGAATAATCTATATCTTGATATAAAGTACCTTCTCTAATATCCGTAGCATTACCTATAACAGCATTAAAATCTGAGTTTACAAAGTTAGGGGTGTTGAGTAAGGGGTTTAAGATTACATCTGAATTTATACCTGTACCTGAAGGTTGGTATATGAAAGTAAATCCTGTGCTTATAAGTGTAGGGGAGGTATCATTATCTATTTTAATCCTCCATTTCCCAGAACCTGCTCCTGAGATATCTGAGATTGGTAAAGTTACAGTTTTAGTATAATAGTTAGTTACAAAACCTGTAAATTCCCCATACGATACTGTAAGAGTAATTTCATTACCTGGGGAAAGGTTTGATAATGCTGTTTGCATTTCTGTACCATTTTCGGATGTCTCACTTATCCAAATAACAGAAACAAAATATTCTTTGATTGAACCAATTCCTGGGGCTTGTCTATTCCCAGAGTTCCAAATAATTTTACCGGAGGTAGCATTAGACTCAGCATTTGACCCTGTTACTTGATATTCTACAGGAGTAATATCTAGGGATTTAACAGGATTATCAGGGTTTAATTCCCCATCTTCTACTAAAATAGTAGAACCACTAAACTCACCATTAATAAATTCAGGAGCATCTGATTGAATATAAGGTACTGAACCTGAGGGTGTATCATTTGAACCGCTCCAACTTTGTGTAAAGTTTGTTAAATGGTTAAAGTTTTCAAATGAACCACCATCACCACCACTAGTTACTTGTAAAGAACCAGTAACGTAGTCCCTAGGGAATGATTTTACTGAGCCCGAATATTGTAAGTCTTCCCATTCCGCTTGTGGTAATGGATATTTTTGTCTTTCTAAGATTGATGGTTTAATAGTAATACCTGAAGCTAATGATGTTCTTGCAGGTATAAAATCTTTAATCATCTTGAATAACGAGTTATCAAAGAATTTAATTAACCTTACATAATCATTAAAGTCATAGTTTTCATCAACATATTTTAAGAAATATTCTTGTCTTAACTTATCCAATTCAGGATATGATTGGTTTGGAGAAGAAATATCTCTAGGGTCACCTATTAAATCACCAATATTAAAGTGACCTAGTTGTTGTATGATATCATCATTTAATTCATTTTGAGGTGAGAATGTTACCTCTAGTAAATTAATATTATTAGTATAGATATCATCTCTAGTTTTATCCTGTTGAATACTCTGTTGATTAGAAAGTGTATTAGCATCAGGAATAAGAGCGTTTGAACTAGCAGTGTAAGTAGGTAATGATAAATCTACAGGGCGTATTTTATCATTTATTCTATTTTTAATACCTACAGCTGGTTGGTCTAAGAAAATATATTCTTTATTAGATAAAAATTCTCCACCCCCAATAGTAAAATCTGAGTTAGTAGAGAAAGAATTTACTACATCCCAAGAACCTGTTACTTTAGGATGTATTGAAGTTGAACCTGTATATAACTCCCCACCTAAAGTAGCTCTAAATATTAAGGAATCAGGTGCACTATTAATAGTATTACCCTCAAAAGATAAAGGATTCATCACATAATCCTTAAATACATCTTGAGTTATTTGAGTATTATAATATCTAATTTCTTGATATGAACCACTAAAGTTTCTATAACCACCTATTGGGGAAGAAGTTGGGAAGTGAGAAAGAGTTTCACTAAACCAAGGACCATCTTGTGCCCCTGTAATAGAAGAGGATGCTATAAAACCAATTTCGGTTCCAGTTTGACCATTATATATTTTATTAGCAGCAAATAATTCAAAGTCACCATCTCTACGATTAATCATAACTGACCACCAACCATCATTTACAAACGGTAAAGATATATCTGCTGATATATTAGGATTATTTGAATATTCAGGGAAGAATCTTAAGTTAGCATATTGATTGTTTGGGTCAGCAATAGACCCATCAAATGAACCAGAATCTAAGAGGGTAGTATCGTATTCTAAAACTAATCTTACATCACCCCCGTTACCTAAAGTCCATAGGGATTGAGATTGTGGGGTTAAGGATGATGATGGGGGAAGTTTAAACCTAAACTGGGTAGAACTAGGAACATCATCTTGGGAAATCCAATCTGTATTTACATTCCAATCTGTTGAGATTATTCCATCATCCCCTGTAGAATAAGCATAGTTATATTTATTATACCAATAATCGTAATCGTTAGTATTAACTTTATCCTTACCTCCAAACTCACTAATACGTAAAATAGTATCAGGGATACCATATATGTTAAGTAAAGTTTTAACACCAGCTACAGTACCCTTAGACTTAAGTAAATATGGTAAGTTATGGTATAAACGTTTGTAGATGCGTTTATTAACGTCATCCAATGGGACCGCGTCTGTTGAAGATGAAATCAATGTATCAACATATTCAAACCCTTCAGGGGTAGGTAAACTACCTGTTATGTTGGGGAATGGGAATAAACTTCCAGATGGAGTTAAACCTAAGAACGAAGAATATATGTCATCCGAAGAGAAGTTGTTTTGGTAAATCTTTAAACTAAAATCTCTTAAAGTTTGTGCTATTAAATCTTTTGATATACCAGCATCTATTCTGTTGTCAGCGTTATACTTGTTAGTAGTATCTTTTAAGTAAATCCAAATATTATCAAAGTGTTGACCTACCATCTCAACAAACTCTATATATTGTTGATTTGATGAATCGTTTCTTAAATATTCTGGGATGTTATAGAATAAGTTATCTTGGTTTAACTCATCATAAGTTGCAGCCGATGATGTTTGTTCGTTATACCAAGTAATAGCATCTACGTTTGTAGTAGATAGATTTTGATATGGTGGTTCTGTATTTGACTTAGGCCAAGATTTTGAACCACTTGTGAAGTATAAGAAATACTCATACCCATCAAAGTTTGTGATTATATCACCTATTAAGTTATCATAATATACCTTAGAACCTGATACTGCCCCTGTTCCAGGAACGTTAGAACCTGAAATAGATGATGATTGGTATGATTCTATTAACTGGAGTTTATATTCAAAGTTTTCAATCCTAGATTGGATTGAAGAGAAGTTGATAAAGTTAGAATATTCTGAATAATCGACGTTGATTTGAATACCTTCTTCGTTAAATAAACTTTGAAGTTGTTGGTATGAACTTGTTAAAGGGGATGAATCTAAACTAGTTAAAGAAACAGGTTGGGTACTATTATTAATCTGGTCCTTCATGGATAGATTAATATTAGGTCCTTTTAGTTGGATTGAAGTATCTTCTTCCTCTAAAATTTCATCAGCAAAAGTTACGTTATATGCAACTGGGTTTGATACTTCTTCTACTACCCATAAAGTTGATTTAACGTTAAACTGGGGAGGGAGGGGTTCGTATAACTTGATTAAAACCGTGTTACCATCTAACTGAATATTGTTAGCGATTACAGTTCTGTTAGAACCAAAGTTAAGAAGAAAATCTGGGTAGTATTCATCTGCTGTTCTTTCAGCTATAAAATCTGTTACAGAAGAAATAATATCTGCATCTTCTATATCGTTAGAATCTAATCTAATCTCAGTTCTGTCAGATGAAATCTCAGAAATAAAATATTGAGAAGAAAATGATGATGATAATCTATTTGAATAAAAGTTATATAGTGTGTTATACCCACCCTGTTCAAACCCGTAAGTTTGTAAATCTAAAGAAGGATCAACATAGATATCGTTATCTAATAAAGAGTATAACGAATAAGGGATAGTACCATCTTCTAAAGAAGGGTAAAGTAAAGAATTATTTAACCCATAAACGTAATATTCAACATAATCACTTTCGGGATTAAAAGTTGAAGTAACCTCTTGGTTAGCAATAAGATTCTCATCAGATACACTGTAGGTATCTAATAAAAGAAAATTTGGATCTATAAATAATACTGTTGAGTCAGCCATAATTAATTATTTCTTCTTTCTTCCCTACGTTATTGTCTTTCTTCTTTACGTTTTTCTCTACGCTCTTGACGTTTTTCCTTACGTGTTTTTTCTTCACCTTGATCCATACTTACGTTTACATCTACACTAAATTCTGTAGGAACATCTAAATCTGGAAGGGTTGGTAGTTCTGGTAAATCTAAACCTGCTGTATCTAATACATCTGCTATAGTATTTAAAGCACTACCTCTTTCATCTAATAGTTGTCTTCTTAACTCTGTGATTTCTTGTTGTAAAGCCTCTATTTCTGTTGATAATAGATTATAACCCACATATTCTGTACTCGTAGTGATTAGTGTTTCGTGAGAGTTATTCCCAGTTTTAGGGATTTCAAAGAATAGTTTGTCATAAAGAATAAAAAATTCATCAACTGATACATCCTGAGTTGCTACAGGTTCTGTTTCAGATGGAGCAAGTTGAGTAAATGTAGTATCAACAACCCTAGGATATTGAGTTTTACTAAATACTTGTTTTTGAAGATTTATTTTTTGTTTCATTATCCATTAACTACCTTAAAGTAGTAATCGTTATCATATACTTTACTACTAGTACCATTATCTACTTGGATTAGGATTTTGTAGTATCTTTCAGGTTCTAAACCATTCATATAGATATCAAAATAGTTTGATTTATCATCAGCACTAATCTTAGTATATAGTTTATCAAACCCTACAACATATTCGTTTGTATCTAAATCTTGTATAGCATAATATGAAGAAGTAGGTAAGTAATGTTGAGTAGTATAAATAGAAGAGGTTTGGAATACACGTTTAGGATATTCTTCTCTAACATTTAATCTAAATCTATTTATACTTTCAGAATAAAACATACCAGGATTTTCATCTAAGTTAATATAGAGACTTGAACCTGATAGTACTTGGATATTTGATGAAGTTTGATATAAATAATCATCCCATCTAAATTCTAATGATGGGGGGTAGATTGTATTTGTATCTATACTGTAATATTGGAGTACAGGTTGTATTTGTTTATTAGGGTTAAACTCAATGGCTTCCTCCCACTTCATAATAAATCCGTAGTTACCAATAGAACCACTATACCAATCATGAACAGTATTAGTAACTCTCATATCTAAGTCTTTATCACTTCTCATACTAAAAGTTTTAGTATAAGGATAAGACATAGCTCCATAAGAGGAAGTTGTAAACCAAACACCCCCTCCAGCTACAGCATATTGGGGATCAGTATAACTATCTGTACGTGAAGAAGATATTGGAGCTGTAGGATTACCTTGAGACCAAGGAACGTTAGAACCATCAAAAGCTGGTGTTGCCCAAGAGGCTCCATCAGTTGTTATTGGTTGGTCTAAATAAGTCCCAGTACCGTTATTCCAATCTTGAGCTAAAGGGTAGATATATAACTCTGAATCTTCGTTAATACCCTGAGCTGTAGCTATATTTGATTTTAAATATGCTTCCCAAGTACCTTCTTTTTTGTTATTTAAAACGTCTTCAATCTCAGCAGTATCAAAATAAATAAGATTTCTGGCAACACTAGGAGATGAAGATAACGCTAAGTTAAGGTTAGATACCTGGGAAATAGGATCGATACCAGCATTCATTGTAGCGAACATTGAATACAAGCTAGCGTCCTTAGTTGGAAAGATTTTATATACTGCCATAATATTATAAGTTTACTACTTTACCAGTAATATCACTATTTGGATATTTTACTTCAAATACCATAGGATCTATTGAAGGGTAAATTACATTATTAATCATTGCACCTACTACATCATATTTGTAGTTTGAATAAGAACCACCAGTTTTATTTGTAAACTCTATGTTTTTAACAGTTTGAACACCTTGAACATTATCTAACTGAGCATATACATCTCTTAGGATAATAGGTTCGTTAACTTGCCACTCGTCAATGTTAAAGTAACTTTGTAGAGTAGTAATACAGTTCCTTAATACTTCATTACTGTTAAAGTTAGGTAAAGCTATGATTTCAAAATCAACACCTATATTAATAGGGAATGCTTCTTTTATTCTAATAGAGTCACCTATCATTTTATATTGTGAAAGGTAAGTTCTAAGATTAGTTTTTAGAGCATCTGTTGGTGCCGTTAGTTTTTTATCTAAATCAAACCCTAAGATATATAAATCTAAAACACTATTATTTTCAGTAGATACTTTAGAGTTTTCAATATAAGCTTTAGCTACTTGACCATATTCAGAAGGTAAAGATAAAGCGCGTACTAAATAATCATCTAGTGTGACGTTTCTCATCTGAGTACCATAACTGGAGATTATGTTTTGTCTTAGTTCTTCAGTTGAATCTCCATCACCACCGCCAGATGCAGCATTTGGATTAGATACAGCTAAAGAGTTAAAAGCTGCTTGGTAATCACCTGTTGGGTCAGTTGCCGAATAGTTTGCAAAAGTAACAACATTTGGATTGGTTAAGGTTGTTAAAGAGTTAGCAGGTACGTTTGCTCCTGTACCACCACCTGTTAAATATCTAACAGTTAAAGTGGTGTTTGAAGGTGCTATACCATATGTGTTATTGAAAATAAAGTTTAAGGGTGAATAAGCTGTTGTTAACTTATCTTTCTTAAAAGGTAAACCCAAACCAACGTTATCACTATTAGGGATTACTTCTTCAGTTGTATCATTACTCTTCCCAGCACCAAACTGGATTTGTAGAGTTGATGAATCTAAGAGTCTTGTTGCAAATCTACGTTCTGCTTGTTTTGTTTGAAGTAAGTAAGGAACTGATGATTCATCAGTATAGTTATTAGGGTCATTTGGATTAGTATTTTTGATTGAATCAAATACTAGTTCTTGACCTAAATAATCTGCTTCATACCACGTATTACCATCACTATCTACTATATCCAAAATACCTATTAAGTTGGTTGCTGATATTGTTCTCGTGGCAAACTCTTCAGGTGTAGTAAAAGTTAAAGTAGTAGTATTAATCGTAGAAGAAATAGATTTTCTAGTTTTCTTTAAAAGATATTCTGTAGGGTTATTGGAAGCATCTACAGCATAAACTGTAATCTCAGTAGGGTCTAAAGAGGATGATACAGTAAAGTCTATTAAATCTTCAGTTAAAAAGTTAATATTAGAAATATTAGATTTGATTTGAGCGTTTTCTCCTATTACTAAAGCATAGTTAAAATCAGGTGTTTTTGAAACACCTACTGAGGGGACTCTTTGGTAGAAATCTATATCTGTAGTTGCTACACCTGTTACTTTAGGTTTATAACCAAACATATAAGCTAACTCAAATAAGTTATTAGTTTGATTAGCATACTGTGTGAAGGTCTCTTGGATTTGGTTATCTTGGTAGAATGATAATACATCACCTACATAGGATGCCATTTCCATAAACATCATACCTGGTGATGCTTCACTAAAATCTGTATACGTTGTAGGGAAGTATGTTTTAGAATAGTTTATTAAAGCATTTCTAAAACTATTGAAATCCCTGTTTAGGTATTTTATGTCTCTTACTTTAGCCATTATGATAAGGTTATTTCAAGTGTATCTGTATCGTTAGTTTGGGAGATTTTATAATCTAAAACTACGTTGATTGTATTTCTATCTTCTTGAGCTGTAACTTCTAAACTCGTAATCTCAACTTGTGGGAAGTATAAGTTTAACTTTGATGAAACATCTTCTTTAAGGAAATCTAAGTTATCTTCTGCGATTTGTTCAAATATAAATTTACCTAAACCACCACCAAACTCAGGATTACCGCAACGTGATCCTGGTTCAGTTAAAAAATAGTTAATAAGATTTGCTTTTGTAGCATCCTTATTGGTATATGTTGAAGAAAAACAGCCTGGGGCTGAAAATGGAATAGATACTCCTACTCCAGTTCCAGGTTTAAAATCTGTTGGCGCTATTTTTCTTGCGTTATATGCCATTATTTACTATTCATTAACCCCATTATTTGGTCTAAACCAACATTTCCAGAAGGTAAATCACTACCAGGCATAGCCCCTTGTGGGTTAAAAGTAGCTACATCGTTTGATGTAAGTGAAGCATTACCCCCTGAGTTCATCATATTATTCATAATAGATTGACGAGCTGCTTGTTGGGAAGCTGTTGTTGCCTTAGTTGTTGTTGGTGGTGTAACAGACTCAGAAACCACATTTTTAGGTGATTTTACAGCCTCGAGGAGGATATCTTTTAATTCTTCTTGAATAGCAGATCTTACCTCTTCTCTAATTACTTTTCTTAATTCATTCAGTTTCATGGTTATAAATATTAGTTTTAGTAAGCTTTTAAATCATCTCTGTCAATAATAAACTTAAGCTCATCTATTAATACTTGAGGGTTAGATGCAAACGAATATTCTGTTGATATCATTATGATATCTGATTTGTTTTTACCTACCGCTCTACTTTCATTTACCCTATCAGTAAAGGGTCTTGTTTCAATCTCTAAAATAAATCCTTTATAGGTACCATCGTTTTCAGAAGATTGAGCCAACAATTCGTTTTCATAAATAGAATTGATTGAATCTGAGATTCCTGTAAGACTGGCATCTGGATTACATAAAGTGATTAATATGTCTAATCTGTCAAGTAAATCTACACATCGTACAATCGTATCTTGTACTGTAGCAAATGCTGGGGATACTTGACCTGCTGTTATTTTTAAAGGTGGTATATTTGGGGTGCCATCAGCTTTGAACGTTACGGTATCAGCTATAGTATTTAAATCGTTAACTGCTGATACTACTGCACCTGGGATTAGGGGGATGGCTTTTGCAGCTTGATTAATTCCAAAACTAGCTCCCCTTAATATTTTAATTAAATCCTCTAATATTTTAGCAAACGAGGCTCCAAAATCTACACTTAAAGTTAATGCGTCTAAAATTTTACCTGTGTTGTTTAAATAGTCTACAGCATTATTTCTTTGTTCTATAATCTTAGGTAGTTGGGCAGTACAAAATTCTTCTTTAAGTTTCTCTCTTAACTCATTTATATTGTCACTTTCTTCTTCTAATGCCGTCTCTAATTTATCTACACCATATTCCTTAATAAGATTAAAAGCTAATGGTATAACAAATTTAGATAGTTTTTGACTTTGTTTTAGGACTAAAGATCCTAATTTTTGTAAACCTTTTGGTTTTTGGTCTTCAGCTACAGCATTATTAATACCTTCAATATCAGTAGAAGTTAATTCTTCTTGTTCAACTCTGTCTTTTTTAAGTTGTAATTTTTGTTTTCTTTGTTCTACTATTTTTTTAGGATCTATCATTATACTGTTTTTGTTGTGTTAGACAATATATTAGATAATTCTGCTTTATAACCTCCTATTTTATTATTAATAGCTTGGGCTACTAAGTTTGTAGGTCCTATTGGAGTACCAACAGGAACACCTAACTGGTTTTGTAAAGTACCTGTTAAATACTCTAAATCAGTTAAAACTTTACTTAATAAGTCTACCAAATCATTACCCAAAACTATGGGTTGAGCTGTTTCTATACCACCAAGATATAACTCTGGTGTCTGTATTACGGTTTGAGTAGCTGCATCTATATTAACAGATTCTACAGTATTTAAGTTAATACTCTTTGCTGAGGATAGTAGGATATGGTCCTGAGTAGAGTTAAATAATAGTCTACCAGAGTTTAAAATAACTTGTTTCCCTATATATTGGTTAGGAGAAGTTGGTTTTTTATCTCCATAAGACAAATAACTATTTTGGGATGATACCTCAACTGGTATTTGTTGAGTTGAAGTAAAGTAAGCTGATGAATCATCTAAGTTTATGTTTTCTATAATAGAGTTAAAACTTGGGGATTCACTATGTAAACCGTTAGATATAATAGTAATAGGATCTCCTATAGAACCTGTTGCAGACCAGTTATTATTTAAACTAGCTATATTATTAGGGACTGTATTACCTAATCTAATACTACCACCAAAACGACCCTCTAAGATAGTATCACCTTCAAAAGCATATAAGGGATTAACTGTACCTTTTTCTAAAAAATAAGTACCAGGTTTAAAAGTAGTATTTTCTGTAGAATCTGGTTTATTAGGGTTACCTGTTTGGGTCTCTAAATATCCTTTATTTTGGGATGCAGATTTAACATTTTGGGTTGGAACTGGTAGAGGGTTTGTCTCTTGGGAGTTCCAAAGATTAATAGGATTAATATAATAATAAGTTAACCTATTAAAGTTATTTTGGAAATCACTATTAGCTAACGCTACAACCATTACCACCTCGTTTACTAGAGGGTAGGTTTTAATATTTGGGAATAGAGGTAAAACGTTTGGTATAATATTAGAGGTGGACGAACCTACTTCAACTAATACTTCAACTGAAATAACCCCATCGTTTCCTGTTCCCTCTTGATTAATTGAGCTAACACGAGCTGAGAGAATAGACCCCTGTAACTTTCTAATCTCATCTTGAGTAGAACTATTTTGAATCTTACCTAGATTCTTAAACTGGTTAAGGCCCGATGAAATTGGCATTATTTCTTATCGTTTAACTTATTTATTTCACTTAGGAGTTGTTCTTTTTCTTCATCAGAAATTCCAAAACTATCCTCAGTATTACCACTACGGGCCATAGCACGTTGGATGATTGTAGCCATTCTAATCAGGGCATCATCATTTTTAATAGCTAAATCCATATATTCCTTAATTAAAGGAACGATTAAGGTAGCATCACCTATATCTGAGATAAGGGGTTTTAGTTCTTGAATAAGAGCAGAAATTTGGGATTCTTTTTTCTTTTGGTTATTGTAAATTTCCTCTAGTAATCCCGAAAATTTTTTACCTCCAAATATGTCTTGATCTAAAGAGCTCATACTTATATTGTTATTATTCGAGTATAAATATGCACTACTCGAACTCTACATACCCGTTGTCTAAGTAGAAAATATAGTTATCCTTAAATATAGCATATAACTGATTAGCTATTTTAGTGATTTTAGGTGTTTTAACATCTACCATCTCACGGATGTAGATATAAAGTGCCTTCTTATTGAATATATCGATGTCTTCTCTTTTACGGAAGATTTCTAAAATAGCATCAGCTATACTGGCATCGTTCTTTTTAGGGAATAGTTCAAAGATATTGTCACTAACATATATTACAAATAAATCAATAAACTCACTTAACTCATCTTTATGAGGTGAGTCATCTATTTGATATGAAAACTTCTCGTTTGTCTCAGCTTCTGAAACGTCTGCTTTATCTATTCTCTTTTTATAGTTTTTGGTATTTGAGACAATAAGATAGTTTTTTGTAATAGTCCCAAAGTAAGAATATGCTTTGGCCCCTTTTGAAGGGTCAAATAAGTGGATTTTAGATAAAAGGAAGGTGATTACCTCATGTTGAAGGTGTTCAATCTCATCTACCTCTGTATAATAAAACTTAAAGGTGTGGATGATGTTTTCCGTTAGTTTAAAAAACGGATAGTGAATCTCACGTTCATAAATCTTAGAACGGATTTCAGAATCTGGTTCATTATTGTATCTTACAATAGCTAGTTCGGTGTCATGAGTAAAGTAGTTTTTACTCTTAGGTCTTCGGGTTTTCTTTATGGCCATTGATTATTATAAGTCCACTTTAAAGGACTTGAGGGCAGTGTGTAGCACTTTAACACGATCAAAGAAGAAACCTACTTCATCATCACTTTTGAAAGCTCCGTTCTGGTCTATTTCTTCTAAACGTTGATCTATAAACTCAACAGTTTCAGATACGTCTTTAATATAAACCTGGTATGAATTGATTACATCTTCAGCTTTTTCGTTTTTGCGAAGAAGGTTAAAGGTCGTGTATCCTAGGATAACGACTAAAACCGAAAGCGCAATTATGGAAATTGTTGTAATCATAAGTTATCGAGCATGTTTTTAAGACCTGTACTCTGTATAGAGCCTAGGGCTTTTTGTTGCTTGTTTGGGTTAGACTTTTTATTTGACCCCAATGTAAAATTTTCCTTTTGCCCATCCAAATTACCTTTTAACTTAGGTAACCACTCACGTTCAAACTCAATCCTAGCAGCCATTAAATCCGCCTGGTGTAAGATGAAGGGGAGAGAGGTACGTGGTTTTTGTTCTGGCATATAAGCAAATAGATATTTCTTGTTTGCATCATCATATAACCCATCATGAGTCTGGATAGCTAACATTTCATTGAATGAATATCTTACCCCATGTGATTGGAGCATAAATAAACCACGATCTGGGACAGATGCGAATGGAACTTTAGTGTTGAATTTATAATCTTCACCTAGTTTTTCTTTTCTCCACTTATCATCCTGGGGAATGTATGATTCATGGTTTTCATCTCCCATCTTTCCTAAATCATGGTTAATAGCAGAAAAAACAAGTTCTTCGGTAGTGAAGGTAGACATATCACATCCTTCTTCTTCCCACAATTTAGCTTGCTTTAAAGCACAACGTACAACGCGATTTACATGCTCAACATACCCTCCAGGGAAGGAGTTATGGTATTCTTTTTTGTGGGCCGCAGGCATTAACATAACACGTTCTTGATACTTGTTATAAAAATCAATAAGTGCTTGTTTACGATCCCCAGTGATGTGGGTTTCAATGTTGGAGATAAATGTATCCCAATTTCCTTGAATTTGTTCTGCTGTTAATTTCATAACTTTTATTTAGTATTAATTTTCTCTTTCCGCCATTGCTTTCAATTCCGTTAACTCATCATTAAGGGTTTGTAAGCGTTTTTTAATATCTTGGATTGTTGTAGATCTTTGACCTAATAATCCTTCAACAGCACGTAAGGCACCTTCCATACGTTCCATTCTTCTAATGTACAATTGTTTGTTTTTCATAATGTTTGTTTTATGGTCCTTTAGGTCCTTCGGGTCCTAATGGTTCCTCTGTCTCCCCATCTCTCATCCCTTATTCCCTAACTCCTGTACCATAAATGTACTAAAGAAAAGTCTGGGAATCACGTTTACTTGATAAACTCCTCGATTGTTTTTGAAATCTTGACTATGTGGGCACATTTTTCGTATTCTTCCCTTTCTTCAAAATAATGAATCGATAACTCTAGTGCCGTAAGAGTTTTTAGATTTGCCATTTTTTCAATAGCATACCAATCCCTTTTATTTTTTAGGTCTAAACCTTTAATATAATACCAACCTCTATTATAGACAACAAACTCTCCAGCATTTTCAATATCCTCTTTTTCAAGTTCATTATTTGCTTCAGAGAAAAACTCTATAACTCTATCGTTAAACTGGAGGTGATCCATGATAATACGTGTGAACATTCCTACCTTATATTCGGGGGTATCTTTGATATCAACGTATACCTCACCACCATCACTAACTCCGTCGTTATGATTGATAGCATCAAATAAACCAAATATTCTATTAGGGTCTAACATTAAAAATCTAAGTTTGTTTCCACACTCACATCCAGATTAGCCGTAATGACTACACAAGAAGATAATACATCCCCGTGTTCCGAGTAGTTCATTATGATTTCATCTACTGAATATTGAATCACATCAGCTTCAGCATCCCACAAATATTCTAACATCTCATACTCTGTAAGAGTTTCTGTTAAGTATAGGTGATATGCTACTTTAGCGTATTCTATGAATGATATAAAATCCATTACTTATAAATATACTAACACTCTTCGTCAACTCCAAATCTCTTTAATATTTATAACCACAATAAAAAACATATTGAATATGGCAAGTAATTATACCACTTTTAAAAAAGCAGTTCCCTACAACACTATTAGATTATCAGGTGATGTAGCCCAGTGGTCTAAGTATGAAGAATCATACCTTGATAATAGTAGTTATGTTGGGAAGTTGGGTTTATCTAATAACTCCATGAAATCCCTACAACGCGCTTCTAGCTCTACAATAGACCCAGATGGGGGTGTTGTTAGTGATGGGATTTTATCTAATATGAGATATGGTATCTCTATCGAAAGTGATATAACAACTAATGATGGTGTATATTCTGCACAAATTGCTTATACAGCCCAAAATAACAATAATTTTTTATCTAATAGATCCTATAACTCATCAGGTAATCCTCAAAATGTTAGATTATCTAGATTAGCAGGGTGGGATTATACAGCTTTTGTAGCACCAGCAGATTTGGATTTTTTACAAATTGAAACAGAAGAATCAGCAGCTCAGGAAACTTGGCAATGTGTAATGGCCCAGGAACTTTTTATAGATCAACCCTTCACCATTGCGATGGGTCGTAATAATAGTAATTCAAGTCAAAGGTATATATATTTGATTAGATCAAATGTCACAGGGGATAAATATAGTCTATACACACAGAATAACGTAGATCGTCTCACAATACCCTCAACCTTTGTAAATGTAAATGTAGTATGTCCAATGACTTCTTCATGGAGTTCTAAAAACGATTCTAGAAATCTTGCTAATGATGTTGTATTTGCAGGGTCAAGAAATACATCTACTAGTGCAAATGTTACACTCCAATCATATAATATACTAATAAATAATAACACTGCTGGGGCTACTGCAGGTGGGTTTACATTAAGTGAAAGTTCAGGTAATACTATTACATTTAATGGTTCAGTAGGGACTAATGCTATACCGGGTGCAGCTTGTTTTTCCCATAGTGATCCAGTTGGAGACCTCTCTAAACAAAGAATGGCACTTGTTGTAGATAGAGGTAATGGTGGTTTGGATTTACACCATATTACCCAATATAATGGTTCTTTAAATAATCCTTCCGTAGTTAATGTTGGAGCGACAGGTAGATATGGATCAAGAGGTGATGTTTGTCATGCTTATGTAGGAGGTAACGATTTAGTTTTTGTTGCTTGGTGTGAAACTAAAAGTACCTACAATAGATATGCAAAGATAGAAGCATTTAACTTAAATACCAGTGATGGTATAACTAACGAAAGTTACCAAGGCTCACCTAAAACTATTATTGACGCATCTAATCAACTCAAAGCTACCAAAATATGTTTGTTAAGTTGTGAGTCACAAGGTGCTAATCTTTTAATGGGTACTTCAGATACATCAGGAGATATTAGATTAAATGTGGTTCAATACCAAAGTGGTACTAAACAATTCACAACAAAAGCCTCTACTACTTTCCAATTCAACAATACAAGTATTGCAAATATACTATCCCTCTCAGCTCTCTCGGCAGCCGAAGTAACAACGTTAAATTTTGCGGGGCAAGGAGATGATTTTGTACCTGGAGGTACTAATGATTTTGAAAAAAGAATCTATTTTGTAGTTACTGGTACTATTGGAGGTTCTTATAATTCTGATAAAATAGGATATTATTACTACGATATAGATAATGAAACTATAACATTTTTAGGGGAAGGAACTCCCCCACAAACCTCCAGAGGTCTAATGATAGCTAGAAAAAACTTTCAGGGACAAAGGGATTATACTATAGGTGCTCCTTTAAGAGGTGGTGCTCAAAGTCCTTGGACTACCATAGTAGGTGGGTTTCAATACTCACAAGGTGGACAGCAAGTAACTTATCTAGGTGTTTCTGCTTTAGCTTTGGACTTTAAACCAAACTGGGGTAATGGTGATACATCAAATCCACCAAATGACCTAGTCTATGATTTAGATGGGATAGTATTTACTAATGATGTTTCTGAAACCAGATCTGATACATCATCAGCTGGTAGATATAATGTTGTATTCCCACACCCATCACCAAACTTTGTACCCCCATCTACCGCTGGGTATAGTTGGATGGTTTCAAATACAGCCAATGGTACTAATTTCGCATCCGTTGGTTCAAACCTAACCCAACTTACTATAAGTGCAGAAACTGTAAGTGGAACCGATTTCACTTCATATTTATATGGTTATATATATGATTCTTGGAAGGGTGGAGATGATTTAGAAATATCAATTTCAACTGATAACGGTGGTCTCAACGCATCATTCCAAATGCCAGGATATGTTAGTGGGGTAGAACGTGTTCAATGGATAACTAACGTAGGTAGTGGTACTGAATATTTAGTCATAGATTGGGGAGGTGTAGTAAGTAATAGTCATAGTGGTGATAGTTGGTCTTTTACTAATAATCCCTCTGAAGATTTCGTTACAGCCGCTCGAATAGAAGTTGGTATATTATAAAAATTAAAATAAAAATAAAATGACAATTCAAGAAGTAAAAAACACAATAGAATCCAATACAGGACTTGTAGGGGATTTTGTAACCTCTAGTATTGATATGGTTAAAGGAGAATACACTAGATTAAACCTAGAGTATATGATTAACTTAAACCCTTCAGATTCAGTAGTTAACAGCTTTTTAGCTCACGGGATTTCAGGAAGTTATTCAATGGATAAAAACTATGACTACGTTATCAAAGATCTCCAATCACAAGATATGGAATCAGATAGTAAAGATTACTTAGATTCTTTAGTAGGTAGTACAATCTCATCTTGGGATCAACTTGCTATGGGGGATGATAATCCCGGACTTTGTTATACTAAAGTCTACATCACATCAGCATCTATCGAAGTTCCAACACCTTGGTTACTAACCAGATCAGGAAGTGGGGTAACTCACTCATCAACAACTTGGGATCAGTTCCCTATTGATGAGGCTTAAGATTAAATAACATCGAATAAAAGGAGGGGGCGTTTGCCCCCTCTTCTTATCATCAACTGAGTGTACACTTGACTGCGAATTGTTATCCCGTTAGGACTCGAACCTAAAATGATGGTACCAAAAACCATAGTGTTGCCAATTACACCACAGGACAAAATGAGCCTCTTGCCAGACTCGAACTGACGACCCGCACATTACAAATGTGCTGCTCTACCAACTGAGCTAAAGAGGCTATTTGCGATTCGGACGAGACTCGAACTCGCGACCCCAAGCGTGACAGGCTTGTATTCTAACCAACTGAACTACCGAACCTATTGCGGAAGATGTAGGATTCGAACCTACGGTACCTTGCGGTACGCTGGTTTTCAAGACCAGTGCATTCGACCACTCTGCCAATCTTCCAATACTCGTGAACCCGACAGGATTCGAACCTGTGACCGTCTGCTTAGAAGGCAGATGCTCTATCCAGCTGAGCTACGAGTCCAATATCTGAGGGGCTTCACCTTTATACGCGCTAAAGGTCCCAACCTAAGCAATCCGTCGATTGTATTCTTAGGGTTTTACGTTTAACTCCCCTACTTTGTGCCCCGGGCCGGGGTCGAACCGGCACGAGCATTACTGCTCACAGGATTTTAAGTCCGGCGTGTCTACCAATTCCACCACCGGGGCATACTTCTAAAATGGTAATAAATCTTCGTCTAAATCTACACCATTTTCCTCAAGATAGGTTTCAAGGGTTATCGCTAACTTTTGAAGTTCTTCAAATCTATCCTGTACGTTAGTTTGGTTTGGGTTATCTGGGTGGTATTCCCATAAGGTTGAAATCTCATCCTCAATCCCTATTAACCTATTTAACATATCTGCTTGTTCCAGTGTCATATCTCTTTATTTACTTAAATATACGAAAAATATTTTACTTAGCCCATTCACTTAAGCCTATCTCCAAAGCAAGTTTAGGAGTAGAGTAAGGGTGTTCTTGCATAGTTTTAAGAGCTTCGAAAATAATCTCTACTCTCATATCATCGTTTGCTACCATTTCCACGATATCAGCAAAACTTTGATCCATTTCTTGATAATCCATAGTTTTTAGTTTAAGGATGGTGTAAATATATGTTTTATAAAATCGTCGTATTCTGCGTTAAAATCCTCTAACACATCGTTTAGCGCATCGGTATAGCCCTGCAAGTATACGCGCTCATCTTCGGTGTATTCACGCGAAGGTAGCAGTGTTTCCATTTGGTTTTCTGCTAAAGTTTCTTTAAGTAACTCTTTGAAGTTTATCATCTTTCTATTTTTTAGTTGTACATGTAACATACCCCACCTCTACACTTTACCTTAGGACCCTTTACAAGACCGTTAGATGAACTACAACTAGATAGGAATAATAATACACTAATACAAACGATGAACTTTACTAACTTTTTCATATAACCTTTATTTTGGGCTCTGCCCTTATTCAACACCATGAATATACGAACAAAAAGTGGGGGAACCAAGTTCCCCCACATATTTCTTTGATATTTTTTTTATCTATTTAGTCAATATAATCTTCCCAATCTTCAAACATCTCTTCTTGGACCTCTACCGCTTCTTCTCTTGAATCGAATACTCCAACAAGTTCTACACTATCATAAGATCTTTCTGAGTCAAGTAAGATATCTTCATCTTCTTCGTAGATTTCAAAATGTTCACTTTCTATAAAGGCTGTTACAGGATCAAATCTACCTGTTTCTTCATAATCATCACCTTCAAACTCTAAATCCCCATATTCCGAAGGTTCCAAGTTTGAGATTGCTACCTCCTTATATGGAAGTTGACCATATTCATCTGTAAGCATTTTCCCTGAAATAAGAACTACTCCGTATTTCACAGAATCTTCTTCTTTTAACAACTTACCTTCCGCTAAATACTTTTTTAAATCAAAGTTACTCATAATATCTATTTAGTATAAATACTATAGAGACTTTAGAACATAAACATCACCTGTAGATGGAATGTTAACCTTAATATCCCCATCTGGAGCATTTGAGTTAGCATTCTCTAACGTAAGACTAATAATCTGACCTGAAACATCATCTTTTCCTAATACTACTAACTGAGAGAAGGTTGCTGAAACTACACTACCCTTAAACTCTAAAGAACCAAAGTTATTAAATGCTACGATTTCGATATTATCACCCTCCATCAAAATAGTTCCGTTTTGAAACGTACCGGAAACCTCTTCAGGATTATTCATCATAACACCTGTAAACGTACCACCTATTGTAGTGGTTGTTAGTGTACTACTTGTAACACTTCCTTGCTGACCTGCAGACAAACTACTACTACTTACTGATCCTGAAAATCCTTGTGCAGAGGCTCCTAATCCTACAAAACCTAATACTGCAATTAAAACTGATTTACTCATAACTATTGTTTTTATTTATTGGGCTTTTACCCGTTTTTATTAATATACGTGAATATACGAAAGAAGAGTTGGGTATCCAACCCTACTTTGATTTACTTCCAAGGTAACATAGTAAATCCTATTTTATTTAATAGGAACTCCATAACTATAACAAATGTCAAACCTCCAAATATCTGCCAAGCCCAATACTTCCAACCCGTTAATCCTTCTTGCCATTTACGGAATCTAGATTTTTTAGCCCACTCGTATAGACCTAACTTAGTGTTGATTTTATTAGCCCACCAACCTATATCAAATAGATTACCAAACATTATTAATAGTTTTTTCACTTTTGTATGGGGATATATTTACTTTTATCTTCTACTACCGCTCCTCTAATAATCAAGGGATAAGTCCCTTCTACTTGGAAGAACTTTACTTTTATCTTCTTATGGAACCCACCCATACGTTTAGTATCATATTCTACTGTAATACTTCCTTTATCTCCAGGTAATATAGGTGCTCTAGTCCAACTGGGGACGGTACACCCACAAGTTACACTTACGTTCATAACCATAATAGGGTGTGAGGAATAGTTTGTAAAGGTAAACTCTCGTTTCCCATCCTCTCCAGGTTCCATATAACCATAAAAAATATCCTTAGTATCAAACTTAATACTATCTTTTTTTGTATGTACTACACTTTGAGCTGAGGTAAATAACCCAACCAATAGTAATACTAATATCATAACCTTTTTCATATTATTCTTCTCTTTGAGCTTTAGAATCTACTACTTTATACATTAACCCCATACCAGGGAAATCCATTGTTGATGTTTTATCTATATCTAGTTTTTGTAGTTCTGGGGATTTTTGTAATCCAAGAGCTGTAATATATAAATCACCATCTTTTGTTTTAGATATAGCTTTAGGGATAATAACTTTATTTTTAGGTGTTTTAGGTTTATCTTTTTTACCTCCCGATGGCATAACATAAGGATTTCTTGCTGTTTTACCTCCCCAAACTTGAATAGCATCAAATAATGCTAATAGTTTATCATCCTCATCATTTAAATCTAAATCTAAACTATCTGCAAGCTTTTTAGCTGAATCCCATACTTGATTCATAGTCTTCCTTCTACCTTCCTCATCTCCTTCAATCTTATCAAAAATCAAATCATACGCAGGGGTATTGGGTTTGAGATAACCTCTTTTTGTTAGAGTAGTAACAATAGCTGGGTCTACCTCTCCATCAAAGAATCCACTATCTTTATACCAATATTTATAATCGATTTTAGGTGTGTAAAACTCTTTATTACTATCATTTACCCTTAAATCAAATATCTTTTTAGCCTCATCTTTATCGATATCAACTTCAAACTCCTTTTCAAACTTAGTTAAACCATTATCAAAATAGTTTTTACTAAAGGCAAATAAGGCTTTTTCAACTTCAATACCATCTTTTAACCCAACTTTAGGGGCTAAATCCTTAGCCCATTCTCTAAATGAGTTATAATCTTTCACCTCAGCACCCTTACCATTAAGCATTCTAGCTATACGAGTATCATATACGGGTGTTGCTATACCATCAACCCAAAAAGCTAAGTGTTTAGTGGCAAATGAAATCGCTACTTGAGGAATTTCGGCAAACTTATTAATAGCATTCTCTACATCCCCCTTTCGAGATAACTTAACAGCCTCACGATAGATTTTATTTAATCCCTTTTCAAACCAAGCTTCTCTAGGGATTAACTTCTCATCTTGTTTAGGTGATTCTTCTTTTAAATACTTTCTAAAGTTATTTAACTCTTTCATCTATTACAGGTTTAACCACTTATTATAATCGTCTTCGGTAGCTTCTTCATCAAAAAGTTCCTTATAGATAGCAAAAAAATCACTATAACCAACTTCTTCAAGTTCCATCTCATCAACATAAGCATCAACAGCATATAGTTTAGAGATAGAATCATCGTTTAATCTATTTTCTCTCAAGTACTCAGTAAAGTCAAAATCTTTCATCTTATTATTTATTTAGTTCCACTATAAATATCTCTAGTTCTCCAAAGAACTCCTCTCTTCGATACCACACGTATCCACATATCCGTATATACGAACCATACCGCACACACCCCTCGAGGTAAACCAACAGGTTTACTTTAAGAGGTGTACTCGAGGGCTAACTTGTATAAATCTTGGTTAACCTTAGCATCTTGGCTAAAGTTCTTGATCTTACGTGCCTTACGGACTTTACCACGAGTACCATACGTCTCGAACATACCGTGGATGATCTTCTCCTGAATAACGTTATACACGCTCCACATATCGTCTCCAGAATCTTCGATTCGGGTTGGTTTCAATAAATCCTGGATATTATCGAACGTGAAGGTACTTAGTTGAGATTCGGGTAAGCGCGTGCGTAATGCTTTCTCTGCAAACTCCATCTTCTCTTCCTCGCTTAGTTGCTTGGTTTTTAACTTATTCATACACTCGACGGTGAGGGGAAGTTTTTCAACAATCTCAGAGATAACAGACTTGAGTTCCGTTAAATCGTAACCCATATGACGAATCTTCATATTAGCAAACTCTGCATCCGCTATAACCAACCCGTTAGAACACACTAAACGATACAGACCGGCTTGAAACGTAAATGCTGTCTTACCATCGTGACTATTCGTTAATAATATTCTGGGCATCACCGTATCACCATCCTGACCCTCGATTACCAAATCGTTGTTTCCGAAAACTACCATATGTTTTTGGTAACCTTGATTCTTACGAGCTTTGACTTGCTTGACATCAACTACACCCCAACCCAAAGAAGACATATCGTCAATAACTTGTTCGGTTGGAATATGAACGTAGTGTTTTGAAGTTGATGAAGCATCGGCTTTTTCTGTGAATACAGAAGGAGCGATTTGACGGATTACGTCCTTTGAAAGAAACTCGTTGTTGTTGTTGTTTTGATAAATCATAAACCTTTATTTTTATTTTGGGTTTTACCCCGTTTTTACTAACACGTAAATATACGAAAGATATCTTGGGTATCCAAGTTTTACTGCGGAGGCAGTTATTCTTCTTCTATCTCTTTATAATACGATATCCAATCCTCACCTGCTTTAATATCGTGGTGGCGGATTCGTGCTAACGTGTCAAACTGAGTATTATAAACAGCATCAAACAGAACTTTATCTGTTTTTTTATTCTGGATGTAGACTTTATACTTCATATTCTTATTATTAATACGTAGTGAATATACGAAAGGAGAGTTGGGTATCCAAGTTTTTTGTATATATTTTTTGAAGGTGTGAAAAAATCGTAGAAGAAAAGGATTCGCGGATTTTGGATTCTAAACCAAAAACCACTAAACGGGAAAATAGGTTGGTTTATGGGGAGATAGGTGGGATAATAAGATACTCAGACTACATCAGGATAAACACATACACGACGAAGAGGGTTGAACACCCCCAACACCCCCCACATACCCTTGTGTTTATATATTTGTATATACAAAAATCACCTGTCGAAAAATCGTTTGCGAGGTGTAGTTCCGTCTACACACCTTTTGGCGCATAGCATCGCCATATGGATTACTGCGCGCGTGGATGTATTATATGTACATACGCGGTACCATATACTATATATGCACGTGCGGGGCAGGTATAGCGTGGGTACGAACGGGGTACAAACGACTCCTCGTGGTACCAACCCCTTCTGTAGGTCATCTCCACCGGCAAGAAAACATGTATGTTTTTCTGTTATCTTCACCGACATCACCACCACCACGACTGGATTTATGTTATTGTTGCCTCACCCATATAGTGAATCCATCATCATCTACATCACCGGGCATCACCAACATACTATCTCTATTGGGTGTGTACCACTCAACCCACATACGTTCTTCCCCATCATATACATCTATTGAAGAATCGCTACGTATCAAAAAGTCCACCATCACATCTTGATGCAGTGGAAACTCACGGGTGTATTGTTGGTGTGTTACCTCCATCGTTTTTACCCAGTTGGGGTATTGGGGTTGGGATTGGGGTTGAAGTAAAGCAGTCCCCAACACTAGCTGTAGTATTGTTTTCATAAACCTTTATTTATTTATTTCTCTTACACCCGTAATATACGAACCCTACCTTGGGTATCCAAGTTTACTTACTCATTTCTTACCATTATTTTACCCCCATCACCCGTGAACGGGATTCATATCCGGGTCATGCTAAGAAAACATGTATGTTTTTCTGTGAATAGATGTGAAAAAAGGCGTGATGTTGTCTGGTTCATATATACTTTTAGAGTCTGGTAAAATAGCTTGGTGCTCACAATACATGGGTTAACATCACTCACACTTTAGGCTACATCCCCACCACTACGTTTGATACACACGACACACACTTGCGTATATCCTTAGATAGTTAGATACACATATACAGCGTTTGATAAACGTATGCGCTAGACGTGGATGATTACCCGCGTATTTCCCAGCTCTAAACACGCGTTAACGCAAGGTCAACCACATCCCATAGCCATCGTCGATGCTAAAAACTAACGCGTTTAAACCAACGTGTAAACAACATCGATGTTCCTTTGAGTATACGTAGTCGTATATACATATTCTTGATATGCCACTACACCGAGAGAAGTTTTGTTTAAGCTTTCCTTTGTTACGTTACTATCCACCCTTTTTAGTGTTAAAATCCTGTTAATACCCCTTGAAGTAAAATAAACGATACTGTTGCTATCGCTATGTATTTGAGTGTGGTAAGAACAATATCTGCAGTGCGTTCTTCTTCTTCACGATAGTTTTTTACCCATACCTTGAACTCTTCCTCACCTAACTCTTCCAACTTTTTCTCCATCAACCTACGTTCCGCATATTGACCAAATGATTTTACAGCATGAGTAGCTCCGAGGGCTAAACCCCATTGTACTAGTTCGTCTTTTGTTTTCTTTTCCATAACTTATTTATATTTGTTTATTAACTTACCTAACATTACTCTGTTGATTTGGTTTAACTCTACCCCATCAACCTCATCTAATCTAAAGTATTTCACGTCAACGTGTTCTCGAGACATTGGTTCGCCGTCTTGGTATTCGTCCTGTTTGATATCAACCTCATAGAACCATACCTCATATACCCCGTTTCTGGCGTGTCCGAATCGTTCCTCATCAACACCTACCATCACACCTAACTCCTCAATCCACTCACGCTCCATAGCCTCCTGATGTGATTCGTTGTTCTCAACTTTACCGCCTGGGAACTCCCATGTTCCGTTTGGTTTGAGTCCCAATAATACAAATGGGATGTTGTTGATGTACTTGATGTTAATACCTGCTACTACCTGGATTAGATTCTTACCCATAATGTTTAGTTTTATTTACCGCGTCCTACTTTTCTAACTTGCTTTTGAGCACCTTTACCTTTATTATTTGATTTACCGCCCTTACCTTTAGTTGGGGCTTGTTTTACGTTCTTGTTTCCAAAAAATTTACTTGACATAATATATTGTTTTTTATATACGTATGAAAATATACGGAATACACTATGAGAAGCCAAGTTTAACTTTCCATTTTATTAACTATCCCCCTTAACTCCTCAATCAACTCTAACACCTCATCCGGTTCCATTGTTATGGCACAACAAACACTTACGTTTGCCTCAATATCATCTAATAACTCTATTGCCCTACCCTTCATCACCTTCAGTTTGGTCATCCGATTCATCATACCAAGTTGGATTTGGTAGTGCACTATAAAAGTCCCATTGTTCGTCTTTGATTAGTTCGTTATCCATATTATTTTATTTCTGCTTTTTTATAACTTGGGTGGTCTTTAATCATCGCCTCACTTGAACCACTCATATAATAAACGTAACGATAACATTGTGCTTCACTACCTCTATAAATAACTTCATCACCATACATAACAGCATGTTCTGGGACGATACCATATTTGAACTTAATAGTGCGACCTAACTTTACTACCTCCATTACTCGTTTATTTGGTATGCTTCTTGGAGGTTGGTTCTAATAATACCCTCAGCGTTAACTTCAGAAGGTAATACCTCAGCACCCTCAGATGATTTCTTGTATTGTTTAACATATTTACCTTGTAATACCAACTCATACTTGTTTCCATTATTGGTAGTAGTAAACTTAATCACCATCAAGGATGCAGTTGGAAAAGATACTGAGGAAATATCCACGACAGTGTCCTCATATTGTTTGACCATCACTTGAGCTTTGTCAAGGCGTCTCTTCCAGATTCTATATAACATTGTATTTCCTTTCATTCTAAATGTAGTCATATTACTTATTTTGTTGTTTATCATTGAAATACCAAAACAATTTAATCAATCCTAATGGTAATAATAATCCTCCTAACCCAAAGGCTATAATCAAAAATCCATCCATAACTTATTATAAATCGTCTTTAAAATATAGTGCACCCGCACCTATAAATAACATTGTCAATATTAATATTAACCCTAACATAATCTATTTTATTATACATTCAACAATAATGGCTTCTTCAAAATCCATAAACCAAACATGGTCTAAAGTAGTTTTACGTTTTGCTTCTTCAGCTGCTTCACGTGTTGAGAATACTTCAACATCATCCCTACAACCTTCGTCATCAAACTTCTTTAAAACTACAAATACCTTCACTACTCAGCAAATTCTTCTTCTATTATAATTTGAGTATCAATGTATTCCATCACATCTTTTCTATCTTGTTTATTTAATAGCTCTGTTGCTGGTGATACTTCAACCAATGCTTTGATTAAGCGGATTGCGGTTCTATTTTCCATAATTATCCTATTGTGCGTTTAACAACTCTTAATAAATCATAACCATAATCAAACTGCACATCTCCTGGACCTGCACCTTGAATGGTACCATCACTATATGCTTGTCTTCTAGCTTCGGCTGCATCACGTGTTGAAAATACTTCAACATCACTTCCAAAACCTTCGTAATCATAGCCTTTTAACAATACAAATACTTCCATAACTTATTTTATATAAACTTTAACACCTATTTCATTAACGTACTTATCACCTACTAATTTAAATGGTAAATGACCCCAAATTACGATTTCGTCTTGTAAACGTTCATCAGCATTGATTTGGTATTTATCCATACCTAAAAACACCATTCCTAATTCGCTTGGGTTAAATGAAATTGTCATAACTTATCTATTCATGTAGTTAATAAACGCTTCCTCGTGAGCAAACATTGCTTCACTAGCCATCAATAATCTAATTTCACGATTGACTCTATCTTCTAATTCAACTGCTGCTTTATGACGAGCAACAAACTCATCTTCAAACAATTCTGGTCTATATAATTTGATACTCTCATTAAACATAACCTCTAAATCACGGCGGCTAAATTGACCTTGGAAACCATTAATTACAACATCAAATCTACCACCATCAGCATCATCAATTTGAGCATCAAACTCATGTTGTAGGATATCAATCACAGCAGCGATTTGGTCTTTTTTCAATTGTGTTTTTGTGTACTTTTTTGTTTTCATAACCTGTTTATTAAAATTTAACATCAATACTACCTAACTCACCCAATGTGATATCAAGCATAAAATCTAGCTCATCATCAGTGATAAGACTATCTGCATATCCCTTAAACAAACTATCTATCTCTAACCTTTTGTACTGTGTCAATTTAAACATAACCTTTATTTTTGGCTTCTCGCCTTATTCAACACGTTGAATATACGAACTTATTCTTGGGGAACCAAATCTTTTACCATTTCTCTTTGGATTTTAGCCCAATATTTTTCAGTTGATTTGCGTTTATATCCTTTGGAACCACCATTCCAATTACGAGCAATATGTTCATCGCTATGGTTTTTATAAAGCAATTCAACATACACGTTAAACATTTCAATAGATTTATCTCGTGAATACCTATCATCCATATTAAACCGAGGTTCAAACCCATTTCGTTTTAACTGGCGGTTTATTTCTCTAACCATAATAGGACGAATTTGTAGGCAACCAACTGCTTCACCACCAATAATATGTTTATCACCTATAATTGAATCATTACCTCCACTTTCGACTTGAATCATTGCTTCAACTAATGATTTTGGTTTTTCAATAATAACTTTAGGTGATTTTACCTTAGGTAATTCAACTTGTTTAGGTTCTAATTTAACAACCTTAACTGCTTTACTAGGGTTGATAGGTGATTTGCTTGCTTGAATGCAAAATAAAACCATTAACCCTAAACCTAATATGCTAAATATCTTTCTCATACTATTTACACTCAACTACGTAATGAACTCGGCGATTAATCTTATAATTACCCTCACCTGTATTACCATATAACTTACCATCAACAACTGCTACTGCATGTCCTTCAACAATAAGAAAATATCTACCTACTGGATGAGTCTCAATAAACGAACGCAACGTATAACCAGTTGGTTTTTTATACTTAGGGTTGGTAAGCAACTTAGCACCTTTGAACTTATAACCAATCAAGTAATCGTGACTTGGAGAAACACCAAGCAACTTGATTTTCTTACCATTCTTAACCTTACCAATAATAGTTGATAAGTGAGTACTTGTAAATGTACCTCTACCATTAACGCGCTTTAAATATTTTTTAACAAACGCATGGGTTGAATCATATGAAGTATCAAGTGCTGCCATAAATGCTCTAACAACACAATCGTTTTTCTCCTTAGCACCAATAGCACTCTCACGAGCGATTTTCATCGTATCAACACATAACTCAGGATTAATCATTTTTTGAGTACGTAATACTCTACCTGTATAAGCTGACTTGATTTCCTTTGTAACTACTACTTGCATATAACCTTTATTATTGGCTTCTCGCCTTATTCAACACCGTGAATATACGAACGAAACCTCAGGTAGCCAAATATTTAGTTGTTTTTCTTTAACTGGGTTAATATTCTGCTTAATCTATTGGGACCACAAGCATATGATTTGTTAGAAATTATTTTTAATATAGTAGTTTTAGGGGTATTTATTCCTATCTCTTTGATTAATTCAATTAAAAATTCATCTGTAATTTTAGTTTTAGCAGGTTTATACTCATATTCGGGGCAGTCCTTTACCATATCCAAAAAATATTTGTTTATTGAACTTTTATCCCAACCTATCTTATTTATATTATCTATAAAATGGTTAATAGTAACAGATGTAATTGTAATTTTATTACCTCCAAGTATGTTTTTAACTTTTAATGAAGTTTTCAATATATAGGGTTCAAATTGTTTTCCTTTAGTATCAGGAGAAAAAATATATAGATTAGAATTATTAATAACAGGTAATAAATCATTTTTAATTGCCTTTATATATGAGAATGAGGCATATAATATAAATTTATCTTGAGGGTTGTTTTTAATTAATTCTTGAATAGAATTATTATTATTTTTTTCCCAATATTCAGTAGGATTTAATCCTAAGTGTCCTACATAATCTTCACTATCTGGTTTAAAGGATAATTTATAAGGTTTAATTACTTGGGTAGAAGGTATTAAACCATATTTGGTAGAAATAATCCAAGTTTTATCTACTTTTTTGCTAATTTCTTTAACTATGTTCCAATAACCCCCTTTATATAAATCTATAGCTGGGAGTGGGGTGTTGTGTTTATTAGTAGCACATATTGTTATAAAGTGAATCATTAGGGTAATATAGGTTTTATTAATTTTGTAATTACTTTATAATCTAATGTAAAATTATAAGGTTTAGCTTGGTATAAACTCCCACTTTTAGTAGTGTATTCTTTGTATTTGCGAGTCCCAGCAGTTCTTACATGAAGTATTTGAGTTTTACTTAATACCTTAGCACTACTAGTAAACATATCAGCTTTACCTTCACATACTAGATTACGATAATAATTATATTCTTCTTTTACTTGGTCAAAATATAAAGTTAAATCAATAATTCCAAATCCAAGAAATTTTCTCTTAAGTGTATTTTTATTTTTTGTAAGTTTTATAACAAAAATTCTTGATTTATCTAAAACATGGGAGGTTTCAAACAATTCATCTTCTATAGTAGAATAACTAACTGCTGTTAAAGACATTTTTTCAATAGCCTTTTTTCCTTCATTATCAAAAGTAATAGTTTTAATTTCATACCCATTATAATCAGGTTTTGCCTTATTGTCTCCTTGTTCCCCAGTAATAACCCATTCAAATATCTCTCCAGCAAGGCCTTTACTTTTTCCACTAATAGATTGAATCCAATTATTAAGTTCAGGAATATTTGAATTATTTACAATTTGTTCTAAACTTTTTCCTATATGTTTATTAAAAAACTCTAATTTCTCTTTAGACAACATAACCTTTATTTTTATTCATCCGGCACCTGCCTTATTCAACACGTTGAATATACGAACGAGAACTCGGGTAGCCAAATATTACACGGGAAATCTTTCAATAGCTCCTTGAGCTTTACCTTTAGTGCTTAACTCAACAGCATATAGTGTATCAATTGTTTTATGAACTACACTCCATGTTTTACCTTGATGTTGAAACGTTTGGTTGTATGGTTTTAACTTCCAACCAGTACCATGTTTATTTCGTCTCATATTATAACTTGTTTATACATCATTAAATCCTCAATCATGTATTTGATTTCCAACTTTAATGCTTCGTCTTGAGTATCCTTATAAGCCTTTTGTAAAGTGTTAACTATTGACTCTACCCTCATATCCAACCCTTCTTTTTACCTTGAATAAAGAACGTTAAAGCTCTTCCAAACGACATTAGAGCAAAGGATAAACTAATACCCAGTTTGAATTTAGATACCTCAGTAATAAACTCAACACCAACATAATACCATAAACCTGCTAATAATAAATCTCCAATCATCATCACTCCTACGAGCGCCATTGGGAATTCTTTAGTGTAATCGAATAACTGGATGACTATAAATGTTAATATAGATAACCCTAAGATTAAACTTAAACCTACTAATAAACTCATTGTGCTTTTGTATTAAAGTATTTAGCTAAAATATGAGCTGACTTGTAGTTTGTTGCTAAAGGTACTTCGTGTACATCACATAACCTCATTAACATACTAATATCTACATCGTGTGGGTGTTTATCGAGTGGATCTCTAAAAAATATTACCCCATCAATCTCACCTCTTGTTACCATAGCTCCAATTTCAGCATCTCCTCCCATTGGACCTGATGCTACTAAATCTACTTTCAAACCAGCATTTTGAACCATAGTACCTGTTGTACCTGTACCTACTAGTTCAACATCTTTACGTTTAAAAAACTCCATTCGCTTCATTACAAAGGCAACCATTGATGCTTTTTTCCCATCATGTGCTATAAGTGCTAATTTCATTTTACTACTTTTAAATTTTTACCTTCAACCCAACGATTACCAAAATTATTTAATTTATAAATAAATTCAGTTTCATTTAGAGGGAATGAGTTAATAATTTCGGTTTGAATATCATTAAATATTACTTTATCACCTCTATCAAATGATGATGTTGCATCTGTATTTTTTAATTCTTTAGGTATCATTTCTCGTGTTTATGCTCTCTAATATATTCTAATAATGCCATAGCAACTCTATAGTCTGAGTCAAACATTTGTGTTAGTTTTGTCTCAAGTTCTATAATATCTTTTAGTGTCATTTCTTTTCTTTATTAGTGAGGTACATAAACATCACACTTACAAGCAAAGTAATTATTATTAACTCTTTCATTACTCTGTTGTATTAATTATCCCACCAATGATTTTAGTATCAGCTAAATGTGAAAAATCATTTGGATCTACTTTATGCTCTTTACACTTGATAATATAACCAGTCTCAACACGCTCAAACGATTCTATAATAACATTGAATTCATCAAACCAAATAATATGAGATAGCATTTTACCTGCTTTTAGGTAAGGACCTCCAGCTGGGTCAATGGAATCACCTCCCACTTTTACACGCTCAAAGTTACCTTCCCAAAGCACGTTACCATCCTCTTGTTTGGTAAATGTATAAACATCACCATAACGATTTTCGTATTTTGCTACTTTACTCATATTACTTTTTACTTTGGATTAATAACATTAAAGCATTGATTTGACCTCGCTCTTGCCATCCCAAAACATCATCATTAGTATCTTCAGGGAAAAACTCACGTGTAAACTCACCATCAGGAGCAAATACTGCTACCTCAAATGAAGCAAAGTCATCAGGACTATCCTTATCTTCACGTGGTGTGCTGTAAGCCAACCCACCTGCGATTACACTAAGTGAAAACCCATTATCAAAGTCTGTTCGACTATTGATACCACCTGTTCCATTTTTATGGAATACTAAATCTCTAAATGTCTTCATAACCATTATTTTTACTTATTCAACGCCGTGAATATACGAAACCTATTTTGGGGAGCCAAATATTTTATTATAAGATGATAAATCTTCTTGGAATAAATCAGTATAGTGTATTAACTCATCTGATGAAAGTAATATTATTTGAGAACCTACTTCCTCTGGTTTTTTACCAAAGATATTTAGTACAGCTACTTGTTCTACTTTAGTATTATAAATCTCGTTATGAGCCTGTAAATAAGCAGCTAACTGCTTAAAGTAAGTTTTCATCCCAGATTTATACTTTTTTACGTTAGTTTTTTTATAATCCCATAGGGTAGGAACACCCTCTATTACCCCTGTTGAATCAAACTTACCAGCGTAAGAACCTAAGGACATAACTCCTTTTTCTTTAGCCCAAGTCTCTTCTATAATAGGAGAAAAATCTGAGTGGAAGGTATTTAATACCGCCTCGTTAAGTAAATCCTTCTCGAACGCTTTATTCTTCTCAATAGCAACGTGTGCTCGAGTCCCATCTTTCATCGCCTGCTTGATTACTTCTCTTTGGGGATGATTCTTATCCTTTAAGATAGCAATAAACGCTTTTGAAGTTTTGTCTACCTCAGCAAAAATCTTACTTGGGGTAGGTAGTTTCTTCTCGTTAAAATGTTTCTTTAACTCTGGAAGTGTTTTGTAATCTGTAAACATAGTTTATAACCTTTATTTAATACGTGAATATACGAAAAATATCTTGGGTATCCAAGTTTTATTTGTCTAGTTTGTAGTTTTCGTTTTTTAGAATATAGTTTACTACTGAGGTAGATGTTCCTGCGTTTATGAATGGTTCTAATCTTGACATTGCATCCGTAATATCTTTAGCAATAATCTGAGTTGATTTTAGTTTACCACTATGTAAATAGACACATTCGTAGATTAGATGTTCTTTGATTTTAGATGTTTCAAGAACTTTTACCTCTAATACAGCTGTTTTTCTACCATTTTCTAATAACGTATCTATCAGTTCTGATTGTCCTCGTTTGTATTTTGATTTTAAACTACCCATTTCTATAACTTATATCCTAATGTTATTGCCCAAGTTGGAAGTGTTATGTAAGCACCATCTGCACCTTGATATCCAAGACCAAATTCACCTGCTAATGTAACTCCATCCCAATTTGCTTTATACCCAGCCATTAATGATAGATTACCACCATAATAATTTCCATTATCATAACTTCGTGCTCTAGCTCTTAGACTAGCATATCTACCTACCATACCTGTTTTTGAGTAAAATCTAAGTCCTACCATACCTGAGGTTGCTTGTAAATCAAAGAATGTACTTCTACCAGAGTTAAAATCAAATAAGAACGATGCTTTGCAAGATGTACTTAGTTCAAGTCCAGCACCATAATAACCGTTTAATAATGTAAATGGTCTTATGTTTAACTCAAACTCAGTAAAACATTGTTGACCTCGTCTATAACGCATTTCGTTACGTGTTGGTGGTTCTTGATAACGACCATAATAAACATTATCTACATTTGACCTATAATCATAATCACGATAAGTTGAGTTTTGATACGTATCCGTATTTACTTCTACTGAGTTCTCATTTCTAACTGGAGTAGAAGGTGAGATAACTGGTGAGCTATCAACACTATTGTTGGGTGTTATCTGGTTACCCGTTGATTCAATATTTGTTGCTCTAATATCACCTTGTGGTTTATCTTGGGCAGTTACACTTAAACTAAGCCCAAGTGTTAGAGCTAATATTATATTTTTCATGATTTTTTTCCTCGTTTGGTTTTTCTATTTCTGTATGTTGAGTATTCTTTATCGCTCATCATTATAAGTTGACTACGACTATTACGTGCTCTTGCTTCCATCAAAGCAGCAGCATCACTAAATGAACCCATTTTAAGGTGTTCATCTCCATCAATTACATACCAACTATTAAATGCTTCTGTTATATTTTTACTCATTTTGGGTTTTTAGGTTTATTAACCATATGTTTTTTAATCTGTTTGATTAATTTTTTAGATTTTACTCTACCTTTAATACCTGGGACTGTTTTTACTTCCATAATACTTGGATTAAAATAATTGTTAGTGCCAGTGCAAGTACTATGCTTGTTTTCAGTGTTATGGCCTCGTTTAAGTGGATTAAGGTAAGCGTTGTAAACGCAAGTATACCCATAGAAAAACCAAGTAAACGCGACGGCCAAACAGCACCATCAAACGCTTGTACTAAATAAGTTGTACCCAAAATATAAGAATAACCAACTGGTATCCCTCCTATAGCAGCAACTAAAATAGGGTGTTCTTTAATCCAAGTAGATATAAACTGTCCGTTTGTTTGATACCATGCGAGAGTCTGCCCTAATAGGAATAATAACATCCCGCTTATAAATAATTTCCAATTCATCGTATTAATCCTTTAATAAAGTGATACATAAATATACTAAGGGATATTGGCCAAATCACGAGTGAAAATACTCTCTCGTAATTATTTAATATATTTTTACTTTCTAAGATACGGGCTAAAAAAGAATATATAATATCAAACCCAATACCTATAAGTAAATAGTAGACTATCCAACTCATGCTAAAAGTAAATTATTATTTTCTAAAATGTCAACCCAAAAGCGCTTCAACCATACTTTGATAGTAACGTTATCAAGTCTATCTTCAGCTGTAGCATCGTTTTCCCAACGCTCAGTTCCAATAACCCCAATACAATAATCACAAATATCACGTGCCTCATCCATCTTACCTTGTTTGATTAACTCACGACATTTTTCAAATCCACGTTCAAGTGTTCCCTCTGTGTAAATAAACTCCATATTATTTTCTTACTTTTGTTAATTCGTGTTTAGTGGCTATTGCCCTTATTTTATCATTTTCGATTGCGTATCTATCATCTAGAGTCATCACTATAACAAATACATGACCCGGCCATTTGGATGATAGAACGCGATCGTTTAATTTGAAAGGTTTTTGTTTAGCCATTACTTATTTTGATTAATGAAAACATTCATTGCTGTTTCAACATCTGCTGTTGCCATTACAGCATCGTATTTCTTATTGATTCTGTAGTCACCATTAACACTAACATTGAATGTAATGAAACTACCATTTTCAAATTGAGCTTTCAAACGCTTAACATCTTCATATCTGTAACTACGACCACTTCCCCACTTGTCAAAATCTGTAAACTCAAAAATATTAACATTTGGGTATTCATCTTGTAAATTGGCTTTAGCAATCTCAAATGCTGATTTGCGGATGCGAGCACTCTCCATTTGAACTTCGGCATCCTCACGTTGCTCCTTTAATTTAGTAAGAAATGTAGTTAATTTAACTGCACGGTAACTACCTACTATGGTTTCACATTCGATTTTATTTTTATTACCATCGAAGTGGAAGTAGTTGATTTTAGTATCAACAATTTTATCTTCCTCTTTATCATAACGCTTAGATAAAAGACAAACACCACCTTTAATAGTGTTATAAGTAACATCTTTAGCCTCAAATTGAGTACCTTTAAAACTATAACCTAGCTGAACATCATCAGTGACAACTTTAGTCTCAAACGTATTTTTAAAATCAACATCTTTAAGGAAACCAGCTTCAATCAAAGCACCCTCTAGGCGTTCATTTGATAACATTTTATTCTTAACAGCTTTAGCTTGTTTTTGTTTGAAGTCAGCAATCATTTCTTGTTGCTCTTGGCTCAAAATAATACCTTCAAATAAATCTAATTGTGACATAACCTTTATTTTTTAATTTAACTTGCGTTCCCGCCTCATTTACCCTGTAAATATACGAACTATCCCTCGCTTCTCCAAGCATTCTGCGATTTACTTTTGCGAGAATATTTCTTTTTGTTGCGATAGATGTTAGGACGAGTAGCCATCTTAATCTCTTCTTGTGTTACTATGATTTTCTCTACCTTTTTCATACACATAAATATAAGAAGTCCCCCTTGGGACTCCAAATATTTAGCAAGATGTTTTTTGATTAAGGGATAACTACTTTAAAGATATCTTGAAGCATCATTAAACCTACAATCCCTGATTCCCTTATACTTTCTCCATTTTCATGAGGGACACGGCTTTTGTTTTTGATAAATAAATCAATAGCTAATAATCTATTTTCTTCTGTAGGTTGAAGGTTATATACCTCGATAGCATGTTCTACTACACGATTTTGTTCAGTATACCCACCGATTTTATCAAATAACTCTACGGATTTTTTAAATGCTTCAATAGCTTTATCTGTTTCCCCTATAGCAGCATAAAAAGGACCAACAATGGAATAAACTGATCTTAAGTGTTTAAAATAATCTTTATGTTCTCTTTCTGCCTCCCATAAATCAAATATACGATTTTGGGGTTGGTGCATTTGAACTTTTTCGGTTGTATTTGTTAAAGTATCTATAACAAATCTGGAGTGTTCTATAAATCCACCTTCTAAAAATGCCCAACAGCTTGTCATAACCTCATGCCAAGTATTTTTGGGTCTATAACCTCCACTTTCAGGATCATCAGAGTACATATCGAGAAAATACATATCTTCTAAAGTTTGAAGCATTTGAGACTGCATGTGTGCTCTATTGATGCGATGTGTTCCAAATCTTGTTAAGAAACGGATTTTCCCATTAGCTTCACGACCCTGAACTATAATATGATGAGCTAAAAGGTCAATATAAGGGAGGATATGATTAGCTGTAAGTTCCTCGGGTTTAAGATCTTTAATAGTCTCATTTATATCTTCACACCTTTTCTTAAGAGCTTCCATAGCAGGTTTAAGTTCCTCCTGAGATTGTTGATCTATAACATCTACTTGTTTGATTAGATATGAGAAGGTTTCAGCATCCGCAAAGTGGGTTACTAACCTCACGTGTGGGTGGGGTGTTATTATATCTTCTTGTATATCTGAATAGTGTCTATCAGAATGGAGATGTGTGAGTAGATCAGGATGAATGTTAGACCACCCATTTAAAAGTGATTGTTTTAAATCTTCTAGATTTACCATGTTCAAAACTAATTAATTTATTTTTTTAGCAATTGCAACAAGAACACCCACATGATGTTCCGCAATTGCATACTACACAATTACATTTATCCATCTTAAAAGTCCATTTTATCGCTTACGTAGTCGTCAAAATCAGCTTTCCAATCTGTGCGATCGTATTCAATATACTCGTCAGCATCTGTTGGTTTTAGTTTGATTTGTCTTTCTAAAGCATCTACGTAATCGTTTACTTGATTACCATCTTCGGACTTTAACATGCGGTAAGCATTATCACGGACTTTTTCAAATCTAACTTTAGCATCATCGTTTTCAGTGATGAATTTTTTCCACTTAGCTTCATATCCTTCTTCCATATTATCTATTGAATCGTAATCAGCCATATCGTCTTCATCTTGGAAATCTATACCTAAAGCAAACACATCTACGAAATCTTCCATTTTCATAGCTGTTGGTGCAAACATCCATTCTTCGTTTTGTGGGACCCAAAGGTAAGCGTAATCGCCTTCACTTGCTTGGTCCTTAAAGTATTGTAATGTAGAAACTAAATCATCACCACCACCAACTGTTCTTGGGGATTCTTGGTTATTAGCTTCTATATCTCCTGTTTCTGGGTCAACAAATGAAACATATCCCATATTAGCTATTTCTTTAGCTTTTTCATCTGTAGAATATTGCTTATTTAATGCAACTCCTAAACTTTCAGGGTAACCATCGTAATGGTTATAAGTAGTAGTAATTGAATCATCTGGGTTTAAGTAACCAATAGTTGCTCTAGTAGCCATAATTTTTATTTGTTTATATGTTGATAAATATTATAAAGAATACTTAGATTGCCAAGCTTTAATATTACTTTCGCCTACACCTAGCTCTAATATAACTGCCTTATCAGGCACACCAGGTAGTTTATCTTGAGTAATAATGTAATCAATATTTGTATTTCTCCAAACCTTCATTTTAGTTTTAGCGTTGCTATTTTTAGATGTTTTAAATACTATAGCAACGGGTATACCTCCATAAGTTTGGGTTTTATTAACTTGAACTTTAGGTAATTTTTCACCTTTAGCTGGTGTGTGGTCTACTCTATGACACCCATTAGGGTTTTTACTACGATCAAAATGCCAAACTGATTTATCACCTAACTCTGGTTTAGTAGGTGTTTCGTAACTGGTGATTACCCACTTATCTAATACTGTATCGTTTTCTTTGATTCTACCCTTAGCCATATTAATAGTATTTGTTATTTACCTCATCCAATTCTAACTCCTGTGAATATAATACCCTAAAGGTGCCTCTCCAACCACCTTCGCGATTACTTCCATAGTAATAGATAGGACCTTCATAGGGTTGACTATAACTCTCAGTGTGAACACTTTTAATATTGAGGGGGTCAATAGTTAAGTTAGTATCGTAAGTAGTAATACGTCTAGGACCATCGTAGCTACGAAATGTAACTCTGGTAGTTTGTAACCATTTACCTTTATCGTTTTGGATTTCAAATAAATCACCCTCGAATGGGAATTCGAGTTTAGCTTTATCAAATTCCTTTTGCATTACTTTTGAGACTCCTCTACTCATATTCCTAGTTCTAACATTACTTCCTTCATATGACGACACTTACGATCCTTCGCTCTATATTGACCTGAACAAGTACAACTAACTTTGTAATCGCTGATTTGTTTTACTAGATAGTAACTACCGGGATCTGATTTGGATTCAAATCTCCATTCATTTGGGTTGTCAACTTTTTTACTACCCTTTTTTCTACCACGGGTTTCCTCTTCAAATGCTTTGATATCGTTTACTGTGGTTTCAGGCAATACCTCTACCCAGTCGGGTATCATATACAGCTTACCGTTTGAGCGCGTTAAACCCGGTGTATATGGCGATCTTGACATATATTTGAACGGACGAACCGCTACAAAATCACCAAACCCGCGTTTGATTGTAAACTGGGATGATTCACTATGGACAATACGCTTACGTATTTGACCGTAACTTGTTTTATTATGAAATTCAAATAGTGGCATAACTCTTATCCGTAAAATTGCTTATACATTCTAATAGCATGCTTTTCATCTAGGGCATTAAAACTGTTACCTGTAGATTTACCATTTTTGAAAATCTCAAACCAAGTGAAACCCATGTAATCCTGATCGCTTTTTTCCTGTGTTGTAAACATAACCTTTATTTATTATTATACCGTGAATATACGAAGCCCCTTTCGGGGCTCCAAATATTTCGTTATGAGATGTTCCAGGAAATCGCTATCCTTGAATCCATACTATCGTTAGGTAAAACAGCGTGTCTATGCCAGTTAGGGAATACTGTGTAATATCCTGTATCAGGGTATAGGAAAGTTGTTTTCCAAGTATAAGGGTTATTATGGTCAACTATTGGGAGATAGTTTAGATTCCTAGCAAATACTGGGTCCTCAAACTCAAGTGGTGCACTGCTCTCTGGAACTTGTAGGTAGTAAACACCTGAAAGTACGCAATCATAATGATAATGTGACTTATGGAATGAATCTTTTTCTAAAGCGTTAGCTATAAGGAAAATATCACCTTTAAGGTGATTAGGATCAAAACCACACTGTTGGAGGTATTGTCTACTCACATTCCATACAAAGTCTTTCATCAAACCCATCTCAGGATGATCGGCTAACTTAAAGTTATCTTGGTTGTGAGTGGTTCTACCCTTCCAAAAGAACTCTGTATCAGCCCGTTCATCTAAAATATTTTTGATGATAGGTAAATAATGTGATGCTAACTCCCTATTATAACCAAATCCTGTAGGAGTAGCAAAGTGTGCTTCTAAACCTACTTGAGCATCACTTAAGGATTGGTTATTATGTTCAGACTGTAACTGGCGTGAAGATGGATTACTAAACTGGTTAGTTAAGTTTTGACTTTGAGGCCACATATTAGACTGAGCTTGTGGTTGTTGGAAATTTTCATTGCCAGGAACAAAGTTATTTCCTTGGAAATCGTTATTCATAATTAATCAGGTTTATAATTTTTAGCTTCAAGTAATTCAATAGTTAAACTAATACACATATTATCTACTGACTCGGGATTATAATCTAACAAATATGCAAAATCATCATCACTCATCATTTGTAATATTTGGTATGTAGAAAAACTATTTTCCATACTCACTAAACTTTGGTTGGGATACCTTTCTTTTCTTAGTACGGAATGAAGGGTATTGTGTTTTAGCCCAATTGTGCCATTCTGTAAATGCAACGTAACGTTGCTTTGCGCTTGTGTTACTCATCGTCCTTGTCCTTTATATAGTTTTTTATAATTTTTACTTTGTTTGTTTTTTGAGGTGTTGTTTTTAGAGTGTACACCTGGTCTCTTTCTGTGGGGGGACTCCGCTCTCATTCCACCTGAAGTTATTCTAGCCATTTGATTCTAATTTATTAATTGTTTGTTTAACTCTCATACAATACTCGTATTCCTCGTAGTGTTCTAAGATTTTTAAGTTTAGTTCCAATGTATCAACTAACTCGTGGGTATCCAAGGTTATTTCTAAGACAGCATCATCTTCTTCAACATCAACATCAATAACGTGGATATACCTTTTCTTAGAATCTAAATTATCTAAAGCGGAATCTACTATTAACTTAGAAATTTCCAAATCATGTTCTTGGAGGAAATCATCCCAATCATCATATGAATTGATATAATAAGTTTTAACCATTAAAATAGTTCTAAAAAGTCAGTATTAATTTGTTTTTCTTTTAGACGTTTATTTTTTTCGTCCTTTTCAAGCATTTTATCAGCTAATCGTTCTAAGTGCTTTTCTTTTGTAGAATTATAGTCTTTAACGATTTTATCGTGTTTGCTTTTTTTAATCCTACGTGTTCTCTTTTTGGCCATGGTTATAAATATAATAACTGGAGATGTGGGAGACAAGTTATTTTCGAGCTACTATATCGTATTCATCGTTATCATCTTCCAAACCAAGTTCCTTAAGACGTTGGAGGTGGTAATCGTCTACTTCCCAATTTACTTCACCTTCGTTTACTGTTTTATGTTCTTCGATGTTTTCTATTTGCTTCTCAGTAAAGATATCACCAACAAATAAGAAGTAGTGGTTATAACAGAGTAACTCTATATTATCTAACCTGTAGTTTTTCTTGTTTTTGTCCTTGAAATTTAGTAATAACGGCATTTTATAATCGAGGACACGACGCTCGTTGAACTCACACTGACTACACTGTTCTTCCAAGTATCCTTCGGTAATTAAACGGTATTTTATTTTATCAGCATTAAAGTGAGACGGATCTACTCTACCTTCAATAATATCCATCAAAGCAGGATCTTTTTTCCCGTTTGTTAAAAACTTAGGAATACCCTTACCAGCTTGGTTTTTATGTTTTTCAAACAAGGTTTCACCCGTTTCACTATCTTTATAAAGTGAAGCCCACTTTTTATAGTGGTTATAACTACAATTAAGATAACGAGCTGCTGCTCTGTTTGATAACGTTTTATTTTGAGCTGCTACAATCTGTTCTTTAGATAGGTCTTTAGCTGCGGGCATTTAGTCTATTAAAATTGTTTCTTCATATGTGTGGTCACCTTCTCCACGTTGTATAGTAACTCCCTGTTTTGGTTTTGCTGTTGAACAATCAACACAAACCTTAACGTTAGGTAGAACTTTTAAGCGGAGTGGGTGAATCTCACTATCACATTTCACGCACTTTGTCATATTTGTATATTTTTTATACTACAACATACATACCCGCAAGTTCTTGGAAATATTATAGGTTAATTAGTTCATTTTGGTATTCTGTCATCCCTTGTATTGAGATTTCGAGATTTCCTAATTTAAATTTACCTACTTGTCCACTATCTTTAATAATTTCACTTAATTGTTGGATAATACTAAAATCTTGTTGATTAAAGGTATTACCATCAATTCTAATAGTAATTTCACTCTCAACATTAGAGGCATTTACCCTATTAGATAAATCAATTTGGGTATTAGGTTGTTCTTGTTGGATGTAAGGTTCAACTAAACTTTCATTATCTACGTAAATATGACTACACCATGGTTCCAATACTGTAAGTAGGTTTATATTAGAATTAAATACTCTAAATTCAACATCATACTTAGGTGGTACAATAGGTTTCATTAAAGCATCGTGTTTACAAAAATGCCCCCATTTACGTAAGAAGTTACGAGTTGATCTTACGTTTTGAGCTAACCACTCATCAGTTTCTCTATTCTTCATAAACACCTCACCATTTGGATTCCTTTCAGCTCCATCTGCGAATCTACTACCTCTACAAGTCATATGGTAAACACATCCATGCCAAGTTTGAGTAAATTTAATCCCATTTAACTGGAAACGATTAAATATGTCTGTATCTTCTTTTGATTGGGGAGCAAATAATGGGTCATGACCTCCTATTTCTTGGAAGTCTTTTTTATAAAACGCCCACGGGGCAAATATACCCTCAGTGGTATCGTTATTAGGTACTCTTGAATCTAAGAAATCAAGTAATCCTTGTTCGTTAAATTCTTCTGGTTCAATACCAAAGTCTTTAAGTATTTTTTCAGGTCCATCAGGGTGTAACGGTGGTTCGATTCTAGTAAGTGATACTATAGTTTTATCTGTAAGTTCATCTTCAATAGCATCTAAGGCACCAGGGCATAAGTACATATCAGCATGATAGATCATACAGATATCGTTTGTAGCTACGTCATTTACCAGAGTATCATATAATATAGTATGTCCTAATCTATCTGGACCTTCGTTTCGGTGTGCTTTAAATAATGGGTCTTTATCCATCATCTCTAAACACCAATTCCAAGTCCCATCTGTAGAAGCATCATCTGCTACACAGATTTCTACTTCATGGTTCCCTTGATTTTTACGAATAGAATCATAAGACCATTTTAAATATTTAAGATTATTTCTACCGGGTTGTATTAATGATATTTTCATAGGTTGTTTTAATTTATCTTTGGGGGTTTTTTCTTTAGGATATGCTATTATATCTTGCCCACTTTTTATACTTCTAAATGTATTAATAAATCCTCGTTCATCCAAACTAGTAGTTAAAGAATCTAGTGAACAATCTCTTCCTTTATGTTGTTGGAAGACTTCATACCCTATTTCCTTTAATACTTTATAAAATTCTTTTACCTCTCTTAGGGATAAAGCAGGATATAACTCTACTTCTAATACGGGTCTAATTTTAGTAAATAAATTTTTATTTGATCTTAAAATTTTATAATCATAACCTTCAGTATCGATTTTAATAAAACTGATTTTATCCCATTCTTTTTTATCTAAATTTTCTTCTAACCAATCTGTTAGATTTACCCCTTCTACTTCTAAGGGTACAACATGTCCTGTAGCTCCTATTCCCGTATCTATTTCTTCAGCAAACCCACCATTACAAAACCCATGATCTGAGTAATGGAATGTATATGTACCTGGTTTTTCTGTTACGGCTTTGGGTATTGGGATTATATTTAGGTGTTCATTTAACTTTGCGTTTGCTTCTAAAATTTCATAAGCATGGGGGTTAGCTTCAAAAGATAAAACTTTACCCTCTTTACCTACGGCATTAGCATATAAAATAGGAGTATCCCCTGAAAAAGCACCAATATCTATTACAATGTCCCCTTTGTTTAAATACTTAGTCTGAGTATCTACTTGGTCTAGAGTAAAAGTTTTAGGGGTACAATAAGGATGAGACCATTGAGCAAAATCAAATTTATATTTCCCCAAGTTAAATTTTTCAATCGTGTAATTCATTTGAATGTTTTTATATGATTTTACTACTCCCATCGGTATAAACATATCTGGTTCCCCTAACACAATTTTCTCTAATTGTTCTGTATGGGCAGAGAGTAATTATATCACTTCCTCCTCCTGAAGATATGTCTGTTATACCTGCTTGATAGCCTGCATTAAATAGTGCTTTTCGTTTTATATAAATTTGTTCTCTAATATTTAACCCCAGTTCGGTAAAGTCAATTCTATTAGGAAAAAATTCATCCCATTTAGTTCCTTTTAAATTGTATTCAGCATAATAAAATACTGGTTTATTTTTATATTTTTTGAGATAAGGGAACAAATGTTCTTCACCCTCCCAAACTCTTCCCTTAAGATGTTCTAATCTTGAAGCAAGTAATAAACACCCATAATCATTTGAACCAATGTGTTCTTTAATTATATTATCACACTTATTTACTTCCTCAGGAGTAAAATATAACCTAGGAGAAACATCAATCGTTTTAAAATCATCATCAGTAAATCCAAAACGTCTTAGGATTTGTTCTGCTAAAGGTTCATCACATGAACGGATTTTTTCACCATCATGTATTAGTTTAGTATAAGACCTATCATGATCACTAAATACAACACTAAACTCTCCGGGTTCTATTGTTTTATCTATAAAAGGGTTATTAGCCATTACAAGATCTACATTAGTAGCCCCAGTATTTTGGGTGTTATAGTTCCACTGATCCATCCACCCAGTCCCAAAAATATGTTCAGTATAATCTTTAGAAGCAAATGCTATTTTTATGTTAGGGTATTTTTGTTTAAGGGCTTCAAATATTCCTGAGGTGATTCCTAAATCCCCTATAGAATAACACATCCTCATAAAAGGAAACCACCCATCATAATCTTTAGGTAAAGTTCCAACCTTACCGCTTTGGATAGAATCATAGGGGACTCCTAGATATTCTACTTCTCCTAAAGAAGAGATTTTATCATTACGAATTACCCACTGCTGCATAATATTCCATTTCTAGATATTTTCTCCCTCTAACCATTTTACTCTTTAGGGTATATTTAAACCCTAGTTTTTCGTATAATCCTCTTGCAAAATTATCCCCAAAAACCCATAATGAAGCATATTCTTTATCTTTAAGATAGATTGTATAAGCTATCTTAGCATATCCCTTTCTTCTATAGTCTGGGTGGATATCGCATCCAACTTCATTATTATTAGTTCTAATATATCCTACTGCATGTCTATTAATCTCAATAATAAACCATTTTGGATTATTTTTTCTAAACCATTCTAAGGATTGTTTTAAAGTAAATTCAGAATCGTTTTCTAAGAATTGGAGAGTAGAGGGATTGTTTCTTATCTCCAATAGAAAAGGTAAATCATCTTCAGTTAAAGGTCTTAAGTTTACCATCCTTTTTTAATACAGTTTACAATATATTCTCTTTCTTCAGGTGTTACCCACCAACCAACAGGGATTGAAACTATTTTACCAATAGTAGCATCTAAAGAAGGAAGTTCTGATTGGAATTCTCTAACACAAGTATGCTTATCATTACGTTCGTGAACTTGAGAAACTGCGATATTACATTTATCCATATGTTTATAGAACTTATCTCTATCTTCTACTTTTAACGAATAAATCCAAAATGCGGAATCAAACCCTTGTTCACGTTTTAATAAAGTTACTTTATCAACATTTTGTAAATGTTCATCATAATAAGCAGCGTTTTCTCTATGTTTGGAAATAATATCATCAGCATGTTTTAGATTTTCAATACCTACAGTAGCACAAACATCGTTCATGTGGAATTTATAACCCCATTCTTCAATATCAGCTTCACAACGGAAATCTTTTCTATCGCCATCTCTATCAATACCATACCAACGGATTAATTTACCTCTTTGGTGTAATTCTTTATGAGGGGAAGTTAAAATACCACCATCAATAGAAGTAATATGTTTAATAGCTTGTAAAGAAAACATAGTTAAATTACCATGATTACCAATACGTTTGCCTTTATATTCTGAACCGAATGAATGAGCTCCGTCTTCAATAACTGCTGGTTTGAAACCATACATTTTATGAGCTTTTTCTTGTATTTGTTTTACACGGTCTAAGTCATTAGGATACCCACCCCAGTGAACCAACATAATTACTTTAGTTTTAGGCGTAATTTTCCGCGCTAAATCATCAAGATCCATATTAAGAGTATCTGGGTCAATATCAACCCACTTTAGTTTTAAACCATTTGCTAATACAGGCCAGTTTGAAGCTGTACAAGTCATAGCTGTTGCTAAAACTTCATCTCCAGGCTCTAAACCAGGCCATTTTTGATCCCAAAAAGCTACACCATCAAAGTTTTGTTTATGTGTTGCTGGTTTTTTAAGTAAATGTAATGCCAGATGTAAAGCGGAAGTACCAGCATTTACAGTTTGGACATAATCATGATCAAAATATTTTTGCAAGTTATTCTCAAAAGTATCAACTTTAGGACCTTGACCAATGTATCCACTGTTTAATACTTTTGCTACCTCATCAGCAGCTGTATCAGCCATGAATACTTTAAATAGTGGAATTTTATTTTCGGGACTAAACATAATTTATTGTGGGAATACTTCTACACAAAGTACATTTTTAGGGTTAATCATTATTAAAGTACCATCTGTTTGAAACAACTTAGTAAATTCACCTTGTTGAACTTTAGTTGTGTCTATATTATAAAAGGTACGTTTTTCTCCTCCTACAAAGTGAATAATTTGTGTCACTATAGGAGAAACCATCCTTACAGTAGACTTTAAATCTTCACTATTGATTCTATCTTGAGTATTCATTATAAGGTATCGTAATAAGCGTTTTGTTTCTCTTGACGCTTAATAGTTTTATTATGGATTAGAGCAAAATCTTCTTCCAGAGGCAATATTGAGTGGGTAGCATGACCGATGATTTTTTCATGAACTTCTCCATGCCATTTGATACGTGGGTCATTTTTGTAAATTCTCCACTGCATATCAGGCCAATTTACTCTACCTTTACCATCAACAATCCAACCCCATTTTTGAATGTGAGCTTCAGTTAATCCTTCTACTCTGTTGATACGGGGAACTCTAATCAAATCAGTTTCAGTATTAGCCGCTAGGATTTGGGGTAAGATACGAACCATATACTCAGTAACCATTTCATCAGCATCAATCTGGAAGATGTAATCACCAGTACATAATGAGTTGAGTCTATTTTTCATAGCAGCAAAGTTACCATCAAAACTATAAGATTCCCACCTAAATAAAGATTTTTCAGTATTCATCTTACGTAAATAAGACTCTACTTCTTTATCACCATTTTTAGAATCGTATAGAACTACGATTTCGTCTTCACTTCTTTTGTTTTCAAGAAGGAATGAGACGAGTTGTTGAATCTCAACAAACTCATTACAGACCGGTATTGCGTAACTAATTTTCATATTTTATCCTGGTAGTGCCCCAATATACGAAAGACCATCCATATAATCACGTTCATCAAAGTGTTTTATTGTAGACATATCCATTTTTTCCCCTGACTCATCTGAGAGGACAGCTCCCCACTTCCAGTTACTGCCATTTGTTCCATCAGCAAATACCATTCCTTGAGAGGGTATATTAACTGTGTTAGGCATCCAAACTAAACCATCCTCATCCTCGCCCATTAGTTCTTTATATAAATCTGGGAGGGATTCCATCTGTTCGTTAAGGAATTCTGAATCTTTAGTCATCAAGGTATTAGTAATAAAACCACATCCAAAACAACTATAGGTTTTGATTTTATCGTTTACTTCCTGTACATAACATGCATCGGAACCACATCTAGAGCAAATTGTTAAGTTATCCATTATAGTTTTTGTAATTTAGGTAGTTCTAGTTTTATTTGTTTTGGGATTTCTGGGATGTTTGAATCTAAAATATTATCAAGGGTTTCAGCCATCTTTGACAAGCTAAAGTTGGTTTTACTATAGTAAGCTTGACGTTTACCCCCATCTATATAGTTTTTATAGTTTTCAAACATACCTTTTAAAGCACCTCCTATTTCTCCTGTATTTGGAGCAAACCACTTAGACCCTTCAATCAACATATCCTTTACTTGAGCTGTTGGGTGGATAGGTTTTAATTCACCTCCTAACAGAGTAGTAAAATCTTTATGTAAGAAATCGATTTGACCACTCCAGTTAGTGGAGATTATAGGTTTCCCTGTAACACTAAACTCTAATAATGGTCTACCAAATCCTTCCCCTTTAGTAAGGTTAACCATAGCCTTTACTTTAGAATGGTTATAGATTGAATTCATTTCCTCATCAGTAAAGTTACCATGAAGGAGGTATACGTTAGGTAAGTTCTTTGAGTTAACCGTATTTTTAATCTGTGTGATTCTTTTAACTATCTCATCTCTATCCATGTAAGAACCACCTGTTATAGATGTTTTTAAAATGAGTGCTGGTTGGGTTTTCTTGTTTTTAAAGGTTTCAAAGAATGCTTTAATCATTAAACTCACATTCTTTCTATCCTCACTCATACTTCCTGGTAACCAGTGTCCTACAAATAGATAAGCGAATGATTCTTTAATATTAAAATCAACCATACAAGGACTATCATCAGGGAAGTAGGTATCTAAATTAACCCCTTCAAATAAAACCTCAACTGGTTTTTGCAATTTAAGTTCACCTGTAGTTTGTTTTGTATTTTGATCCTTAACCTCAAACTTAGTGTTTTCAAATACTGATTTACTATGATTTGAGGAAACAATGTTTAAGTCCATTCTATTCATACCCTCAATCCATTGGGGAGCACAAGTATCAGTTTCAATCCCAGCTGTAAAACCAATATTATAATCACCAATAGGAGTAAACTCATTTGGTACTGTGATTTGAGCCCAAATGTTAGGTTTTTCGCTTAATCTAGCTCCTATAGGGAGGAGATGGGGTGTTAAGAAGTGCCATTCTTCATGGTCTTCAATAAAGCCCCAAGAGGTATTACCCCAACGTTGAGGCATAATCTTAACATCGTATTTATCGCTTTCTATGATTGATTTTACAACATCTCTACTACGTGCTCCGTAGCCTGAGTAAGTATCAATAGGACAGCTTATAATAAAAGTATTCTTCATCTTAATATAACAATTTATGTGGCAGTGTAGGGGTTTTTACTTCAGTAACATTTAAAAACTCATAGTTTTCTCGAGGTTTCCAAGTATTAAACATTTCATCTACACCTTCGATTACTCGTTCACCCATTATTTCAGCTGTAAATCCTGCTTCTTTACTTAAAGCCCATTCTCTACCTTCAAGACCTAGTTTTTGTCTTTCTTCCTTAGATAGATTATAAACTTCCATAATCCTATCAGCAGCATCTTCTGGTCTACATCTGTCATCCCAAATGTAAGGGGTTACAGGTGAACCTTGGATTGATCTGTTTGTTGGGAATACTGGGAACGCCCAGTTACCATGCTCTTTATATCTCCCAGTATGGTTAGAAGGAACATCAGCATCTGGGGTAAACCATTTACCGTTTTCATCAGCAAATCTCATTTGATCCTGCATACCACCAGTTACATTAGCTATAATAGGAGTACCAGATAAGATAGCTTCAGTTAGTGATAAACCCCATCCTTCGTTTGAAGTTAATAGGATTTGAACATCTGCTAAGTTATAAAGATAGTTTAGTTGATCTCTACTTAACTTGCTAGTTGAAAATAAGATTGATGTATCATCCTCCCCAAACAGATAGTTTTTAACAGCCATTAAATCTGTACCATGATCTGATACTATCTCTGTGTGGAGTAATAGTTTAACTTTAGATTGTTTTTCTTGAGGTAGTTGTTCTTTAAAGTATTTAAAAGCTAATAAAGTATCTGGGATTTGTTTTCTTCTAATATTTCTTGAGTTGTAGAATACAACAAAATCATCCTCATTAATCCCTATTTGGGTTTTAAAATCTTTGTAATCCTTAAGATTAGTATCAATAGGTTTAAATGTATCAGCATCTAAACCGTGAGGAACATACTTTAAAGTTTTGTTCTTTAGTTTTTCACCTAACACTAACCTGTTGATATTCACTGTTTGTTTTGAAATACCAAACAAAGCATCACACGATTCGTAAAACGGTCTATTATACATTGGAGCAGGATAGTTATCCCAAATGTTTAAATAAGCGATAGGGATCTCTTTTCTAATCTCGTTCTCAATCTGGAATAACCACATAAAATAACGTGGGTCTGTAATCAAGAAGATAGCATCTATTTTCTCCGTTTTGATTAACTTCCTAACTTGATCAGGATTACCATAGCCATTATTACATTGGATAACAACGTTAGCGTCTTCAATCCCTAGTTGGGTATTGATCTCACTACTAACATCAAATCTTTTACCTTCATCAGGATGTTGTACAGCAGCTCCTAGATTAAACCAGTTAAAACGATGAGCTGTGTTTGTAGCTATTTCACGCCCTACGTTTGCAACACCTGAATGGACTCGGATGTCATCACAGAGCAAAAGAATACGTTTTCTCTGCTCTCTTGGAATATAACCTTCTTTCATTTATTTAGAGTTCTAAATCGTTGTGATTAGTAATTGTTTTTCTAAAATCTTCATCTGTAAGATACAAATAAATAGCACGGTCAGCAAGTTTTTGGAATGAAAACTTACGCTTTACGCACTCGATTTTGAACGTCTCAAAAAGATCACTTTTGATCTTTACTGAGGTTAATGTCATATCTTTTTTAGCCATAACGTTAATTAATTATTTATTATTTTATAATGTGAAAAATTAGGATATTTTTCGGGTTTTAATAGTCTTGCTTTTATTTGATGGGCATCGAGGTTATACTTTTTACCTACTTTATAAAAACTTGGGTATTGAGTATTAGTTAAAGTATCTAAAATTTTATAATCATTTTTTTTAGGTGAAAAATCAACAATATCTCCAATCATCCAATCTTCATTATCTTTTAATGCTTCTTTATTAAGTAAATTATACCCTTCTTCTTTTAACTTTTCTACCCAAAATATCTCTCTATCTTCAAAAGTATCTAAGATTTTGATTCTTAGAGAGTCATCATTATAAGTTATCCTATGACAACTGAGTCTGACTTTGGGGGTAGTTGATTTCCCCACATATATAATTTCTTCTTTTCTTAGTAGCCCATAAATGTATACTATCATAATCCATAAATATTTATATCCATATGATACGTATATAACTATCCTTTAAAAGTTAAACTCTGTTGTAAAAAAATCTATAGTAGAGGACCAATCTGTAAATCTATACCCTCTATCATCAATATACACAATAGCTCTTGGTTTCTCACAGGTGATTTCCTTAATGTATGAATCAATCTCATACTTAGCAAGCCATTCCCATATTAGTTCCTCACCCGTTTTACCCTGTACTAAAGGACGATCAGGTTTTACCTTCGCTGTAAACAAAACAATATCCAACCCTTGACTATAAAACCACTTAATAGCTTCAACAGAACCTTCCATAGGTGGATCATATACAGTCCCATCGTGGAACCCCTTTGAACTCTCATGAATAACACCATCAAAGTCTATAGCTACCTGATTGTTATTTTCGTGGTGTTGGAGTTTATCGTATTCTTCTATGTTCATATTCGTTCTTCTACTATTTTAATGTCTTCTGGGTAATCTACAGCGTGAGTATTTCCGTCTACCATTAACATTTTTACTTTATAACCTAACTCCAAAAATCTAATGATTTCTATATCTTCTTGGGTTTCTAAAGGAGTTTTATTACCGGCTTCAGTAAACGTTTGTAAGTGTTCTCGATTAAAAGCATAAATACAAACTTGTTTTTTAGGGTTAACTCCATTACCTGTCTTAGTTCCTGGGATTGGGTTTCTACTCATATAGATAAGTTCATCTTGTAGGTTAGTAATAACCTTTGGGATTTTCTTATCTTCTACATCTTCCCTATTGTTTAGATATGCCATACAGTTTACTATATGGTTAGGATTTTCTAACTTACAATCTATAACTTTTTGAATATCTTTAGGATCTAACATTGGTTCATCACCCTGGATATTAATGATTATATCAGCGTCTATTTCTAAAGATGCTTCTGCTACTCTATCTGTACCAGTTAAACACGAATCGGAGGTAAGGATTACTTTATAACCATAACTTTTAACAACGTCTACAATCTCTTCATTCTCAGTTGCTATGTATACATTTTCTAAACCTACGGCTTGTTCAGCTATACCTGCTACCCAAAGAATCATTTCTTTTCCTTTTATTTTAGCTAAAGGTTTACCAGGGAATCTAGAAGATTTGTACCTCGCAGGAATAACAACAGCTACTTTAGGTACCATTTGGTCTTCGATTTTTGTTTTATCAAATGTTAACGGATCCTCTATTTGGAGTAGTATATCTTGTATACGATTAGAGTTTAAAAATGAGCTTTGTAGTGTTTGTGTGTATAAAGGATGGATATGGTTAATCCCACTTACCATATAGTTATGAGTGAACCCCCATTTGTATTCCTTTTGTAGTGGTTTCATCCACTTATTTATCAGTTTTTGTACTGGGTTGGGGTTATATTTTTCTGAGAGGTAAGTAACTAGTTGTTCTGTTTTTACATTACCTACTCCCCTACCCATTCCTAATAAAGTACCATCTACATAAGATATTCCAGAATCCATTCCAACTAAACAGTTAGCAAAAGCTAATCCTAGATTATCATGGGTGTGGATACCTATTGGGGTATTAAACTTACTAAAGAGCTTAGATATTCTTTCTACGTCCTTAGGTTCTAGATTACCATATGAATCTGCAAAATACAAGGATTCAGGGGATAAATCAGATAGTGTACCAAACTCTATTATTTCTTTATCCGAAAGTAAAGATATACCCATCAAGTTGATTATGAGGTTATACCCTTTATTTTTTATATATTGTCCTATTTCTTTTGCTAAATCTATTTCTGTGTGTTTGATTGCTAACCTACAGATTGAGAACGGGGATTCGTTTTTATTGTGTATTACATCATCGATTAAAGAATAATCTACTACATCCCCCTTAATAAAGTCTTTAGCATCAATCATAAACGCTAACTCAGAGTTGACTGGGAGTTTATGCTCTAGGATTTCCCAAATAAATCTATCATTACACTTACGATATTTTCCACCCTTTACAGGAGATTTATAACCAAGTTCAATAATATCTATTCTGCTTAAATCTAAGCTAGTTATTAAATCTCTAACCATTTGGGTGTTAAAATCCCAGTTAGTATAATAACCACCATCCCTTAAGGTGCAGTCTAATAACTTCATTTAAAGTTAGGGTTTACAAAGAATATATCAGCTCCTATCCTTTTTTCTTCTAAATAAATAAACCCTTTTGATTCCATAAGAGCTATAATATCTTTTTGGGTTTTTTGATTTTTATATTGTTCTCTATCAGAAGTTTCACATCTAATATAATGAGTTTTATCTAATAAATCACCCATTCCTTCTAATATCTCATATTCAGTTCCCTGAGTATCTAGTTTTAAATAAGAAATATAAGGAAGATTAGGAATAACATTTTCCATTAAATCTACTTCAACTTGAGTAACTTGATAGTTGGTTACATCTGGCCTATTAACCCAAGCTTCCTCTTCAGGAGGACGTAATGAAGAACAATCTTGTTTATCTGTTAAGTAAAAATCAAATGTTCCCTTTTTATTGGATAACGCTGTAGGGTAAATATGAAAATTAGTTAATTCTCCAAATCGTTCTATTAATTTGTTGTAAAAATCTATATTTGGTTCAAATAGATGAACCTCTAAGTTGGGGTGAAGTTTAATTTCTTCCATACTAAGATTTCTTAATATAAAGCCATCCGGATATTCCATGGCTGCTGGGAATCCTGTTGCTCCCACATCTACAATAATTTTTTTCATATTAATCAGCTGTAGCCCCACATAAGGCTGTTTTAAAGTAAGGACACCACTTACAATTATTATTAGTTAAAGCAGGCATATCTTTTTCATTAAACCCATCTTTGGTAAAACAATTATCTAAAAATTCATTTAAGGATTTTGTAGCTTGATTAACTGATGTTTTACCTGAAGGTGGTCTGAATTGTTGGATACGTTTGATTACAAAATCTTGTGATTCATATAATTTACGTTTTACAATAAAGAACTCAATATCAATATCATCTATTGGGACGTTGTATTGTTTAGCAAAAAACTTCTTATACAATACTAACTGATGTTGTTTTGATTTATCTTTCTTTGCTTTATCATTCCAACCTCTTGTAGATGTTTTTATATCGATTATAATAAACTTCTTTGTATTCTCGTTATACATCACCACATCCAAAAAGCCCATGTATTTAACACGAGGTAAGTGCGGATTAGGTGCTAATACGATTGGTATCTCACAACCAACTAACCACCAACCACGTTTAGAAAAATATTTACCTCTATTCTTCTTTAAATACCTTATAATTTCAACACCGTCGGAATAGAATTCTCGAAGTGTTGAGGCGTCAGTAAAATGTTCTCCTTTATTCTGTTTATAAGCGTCTGCATAGCAATCTCTTAATCTGGTTTCAAAATCTGTTTCTAAATCTATTTTGTCAGCCTCAGCACCACTTTTATTATACATTACATCTAGATACATTTGTAGTGTCTCGTGTAGTGCTGTTCCAAAAGTCATGTGAATACTTTGTTCCTTAACTTTATGTCCATCTCTATATTGCAACGCCCACTTTTTAGGACATTGGGTATACATTGATAGCTGTGAATATGAGATGTTTTTCTCATAAGCAAAGTTCACAGGTTCAGGTGGATTCTGTTGTATTTCTCTAACTATTTGGGGTGCTTTCTTTTTAGCCAAAACTTATTTTTTCCATTGGTCTCTTTCAACTAACTGACAGATAATTGCATAGTTGCAAATATCTTGAAATGTATCTGAAAGAGGCTCGTTATTAACTCCTCTATTATTAATCAATAGATTTTTCCAGCGATTTATTTTATCGCTCATTCTATACCAAAGTCCTGTAAGAGCAAATTCCCTTTCATCTTCAGTAGCAAGGCTAGTGCCAGCAGTAATATTGTGCATACCGTAGTCAAGGTGCTTTTTACTAAAAAGCTCCAACTGCTCCTCCATGATAGCCATATAGCCAGCATGTATGTGAGGATATTCAGTCTTAAGTATTTCCGTAGCTGATAAGCCATATTTTATTGTTTCTTCACTCATAACCTATAATATACGAACTCTCCCTCGCTTCTCCAAATGTTTGCGCGGGAATTTTTAATTTATTTTTTATTTCCAAATCCCTTTATAGCCGAATCTTCTCTATCTAAACGTTCTTCAATATCTTTGATTTGGTCTAGAACCGTAGATAACGCGGCATTCGTTTCCTCAATAATAGCAGCATCAATCTCAGCTAACTCATCTAATCTTTTAGATGATTGGTTTGGTTTTGATTTTGACGTTCTGATAAGTAAGATAGTAAGTAGAATTATTGGGGCTACTAATAACATTACTATAAACATCCCTGCTACTGTTGTTAAAATATCTATCATATAACTTCTTTTTTAACTAAATATTTTTCTATTGTTTCTAATCTTTCATCAGCATCTGCTAACATAGCAAGTGCTTCTTCAGCATTTTTATAGAAATCTTCTGTTGAATGGTCTCCAATACCTGCTGGGTTCTTTTCTAATAACTCTAAAGTGAGTAATGCTTTTGCTTTATCAGCTATTGCTGATGAACGGAGCATATCTACTAATCTACTCATAACTTTGCTTTTTTAATTAACTTTTCGGTTTCATCTTCTTCTACTCCCATCTTCCATAAGATACTTCTAACACCTACAACTTGAAGTAAATCAATATACCTATCAGCTTCACCTAAACTACATTCTAAATAATCAGCAATGTATTCAGCTAGTTCTTGATAATTTCTTTTGTTTTCGTTTTTGATATACTTTAGGTAGACTTTCTTTTTAGGTATCATTTCTCGGTAGATTGAATAAACTTGTTTCTTATTTTGTGGATTTATCTTTTGAACATAATTTACGATTTGAATGTAACTTATATCCATAGATAAATATCTATGTATCATGTAAGAGTTAAAGTTATTCCACGATTCTTCCGAGATTTCGTGAACAGGAGTTTTATAGAGGGTGATTTCATTCAACCACCCCCAAATATTTTGTATGTCCTTACTCTTCTGAGGCACCTTCAAACTCTTTACGTAGTTCTGGGGGTAAAGTATTAGTTAGGATTTCACCTGTTTCTGGGTTCCAGAATACTGGGATTGGGACGATTCCGTTTTCACTTGTACCTGTAATAAACTTAGATACTTCTCTTAGGATTACTCCTTGCTGCCATACTTGACCACCTTCTTTAGTTTTAATAGGTGTTGTTTTGCTCAAATCAATGTTTGGCATTTGCATTTGTCCTTGTTCCATTTTATTGTTCTTGATAGTTAATAGTTTCTATTTCTCGGCACATATACAATGTACCATTATTTCTAAAAGCATGGGTACAATTCCATAACTTTTTTAGGATATCAACATCCCATTTAGATTCATCTTTTAGCTGTCTGTATACTAGGTATAATTCCCCTTTTACATTTATTACTTCTCGATTAATCATTTTAATTCAATTATTTTTTGGATAAGCGCCATCGCATTGATTTCTTTATCAATCCTAAAGTTAGACTGATAACTGAACTCATTGAGATAAATAGCAACCATTCCTTCACTTTCATCTGCGTATACAGATACATTATCATAAAGATAACGATAAAACTCCTCAAAATCACTAACGTTTGCATTAGCGATAATCTGACGGATTTCTTTCCAACTTGGTTTTGCATTACTTAGTTCTTTAACTACTTGGCTCATATAGTTAGATGACACAAGTATTGTTTTATCTATTGTAAGTTTATTGTCTTGAGTTGATAACTGGATTGTATTAAGACATTTACGTAAATCTGGGTAGTATTGGTTTACAATGGTTTTTAGATCTTCTACTTCAAACTTAGTTTCTTCTTTGTTCATTACCCAAGCAAGGTGTACTGCTACTTCCTTTTTACTAGGAGGTATAATTTTAAGTACTTGACAACGTGATTGAAGAGGGTCGATAATACGCTCAACATAATTACACGTCATAATAAAACGTGTGGTACGTGAAAATGTTTCAATTACATTACGGAGAGAAGCTTGCGCTTGAATCGTGAGAAAATCAGCTTCATCCAAGATAACCACTTTAAGAGGTTTAAATGAGGCGGTAGAAGCAAAACCCGATACTTTATCCCTAATAGTTTCGATACCCCTTTCATCACTCGCGTTAATGTAAAGGTAATCACAATTTAAATTATTAACAATAAGTTTTGCTAGTGTAGTTTTTCCACAACCTGCGGGGCCGTAAAATATAAAATTTTGAATATCTTGTTGAACTAAATATTGAGCAATACTTTTTTTAATATGCTCATTACCTACAAAATTTTCTAAGTCTGTAGGTCTATATTTTTCTACCAAAAGGGAATGTTCCT
>Ga0206130_10000448_pt1 | contig 70004 bp, 63 predicted proteins | sample Helgoland_Spring_9_FD_148637 | JGI IMG/M metagenome (GOLD analysis project Ga0206130, IMG submission 148637) | Pelagic subsurface seawater microbial communities from Kabeltonne, Helgoland, North Sea - Helgoland_Spring_Bloom_20160512_1 | ecosystem: Environmental > Aquatic > Marine > Epipelagic ... | reverse complement strand
GGGCCAACGAACGAGGAAGGGAATTCTAAGCCCACCTTCGTAAAGATCTCGTTTTTCTCCCCGAAATTCCACTCCCGTATTTGGGCATACATTGGGTCCGAAGTATCCACGGGGGTGCTCTTGGCTTTTAAACCGATCTTGGCCACCGTTGTCACCGGTGAAGAAAATCGCTGTAAGTTCTTCCAGGCGAAGCTGTTTGATAAGAGCAATGATTTCACCAAGTTGACGATCGATCATCGATACCATAACCGCATAATTTTTAGCATCCTGTGGGACACTCGGATCTTTCATCCAGGCTTCTTTCTCATAAAGCTTCCACGCAGGTTCTTCCCTGGGGACGTCAAACATGCCATGAGGGGGAGTAAATGGGAGATAGCAAAAAAATGGTTTTTTTTGGTTATTTTTGATAAAGGTGATGGCTTCTTCAAAAATGCGGTAATGAGAGTAGGTTTTCCCAGAGCGGCCTCCATTATTTCCGGCCAGGGGCACTTCTTTGCTGTTACGAATTAAATAGGGGGGATAAAAGGTGTGGGCATGCACCTGGTCGTAGTATCCAAAGAATTCATCAAATCCATGTTTTTCAGGTACACCGGTTGAGCCCCTTCCACCACAGCCCCATTTCCCATAGCCTCCGGTTTCATATCCTCTTTCTTTAAGAAGGGTTGCAATGGTAACTTCATCGGCCCGAAGTGGTGTTCCTCCATCATTCACCCGAACGGATGAGTGACCGGCATGCTTTCCTGTTAGTAGGTTGCATCGAAGGGGCCCGCACACTGGAGATGCGGCAAGGGCATTCGTAAAGCGCAAACCTTCTCTCGCAAAGCGATCGATGTTCGGGGTTTTGATCTTTGTGTTACCCATGTGAGAGAGCTCATAATACGCAAGCTCGTCGCACATTAGGTATATGATGTTTGGTTTATCAGGCTTGGAAAAAAGAGTGCTGAAAGAAAAGATGATGGTAAGAATCTTGAGGTTTTTTTTCATATTTATGCTCTGATTACAGATGGTGATTATTGATAATGGAATAGGTAAGAAACAATAAAAACTTACCAACTACACCATAAAAAGATGCATGACTGATTTGAGTCAATGTACGAAATAATCGGAGCAGTAAAGTCTTAATAGCAGAACCGAAAAAAAAGAAGTTTCTTTATTATTTAAAGAAACTTCGCGGGTACTTCATCTTTTAATCCAAGAGAAACCGCAATGTTGAGAAAAGTAACCTCTCCCATGGTTTTACATTGATCGAAACGAGGGTCTTGGTGTTTACGGGAAAGCTCATCCCGCAGTGCAAGGAGTTTATCATCGCTTGAAATTGTATCGACGCACATACATTCCCTTAATTTCGAAATTCGAGTGGGGGCAACATTGAACCGGCGTTTAATCAGGGTGCGCTCTTCTCGTTGGTATTGGTGGCTTGTTTCCAAGTTAATTAATCGACTGCACAAGTTGACCACGGGTAAATTATTCTTGAAGAATTGAGGCAGGTAAAAGGATTTGCGGCCTTCATAACACTGCTGATCAAAATCGATGGCACGGACACGATATTGATTGTGCTCAAAATCAGGGGTCATTTCTACCACATAGTTGTAGGCTCTCATATCGCCCAACAGGCGAACGAAACAGCGTTCATTGAATTTAATAAATTCTTTCGCCAGCCTCACTTCGTTGAGATCTTCACGTTCGAGATAATTATCTATAAAATCATCCCCGGGAACCCCGATAATATGTTCTTCCACCAAGCTGTCACGATCGACGTGAAAATTAATTTCGTTCGGTGAAAGAAGTTGTTCCAATTCCAAACCATATACCCGAGATGCATCTGCTTTTTTTACATAAAAGTAATCATGGTTATCATTGTATTGATTCACAATGCGAATACGGAACGGCTTTGTATTACCAAAGGTACAGTAATCTACCCGGTCTACATATAAGTTAGGTAAAATCTTTTTATCTCCTCCAGAACGCAATAAAACATAGATTTGCTTAAGCCCTTCAAAAATATCTCTACCATAGTGCTGGTCGTAGACCATGGTTTGCCAAAGAGTATCTTCGTTTTTGTCGTTCATCAGCGGATAGGAATCCACACTTTGAAGTAGGTTTTCGTATTTGACTGGTAATTGGATTTCACGCTTGTAAAAACCAAGGTATTCGCGAAGACCTGAGCTGATCGGAAAAAACTGTTTTTTTTGTTGGAGGTTTTCCTTTGGCATCTAAGGGTGAATTGTGGTGGAAATCTTCAAATTGCCAAGGTTAATGAAAAAATAGTCGTAGCTGGCTTTATCTTTCGCCAAGCAAGGCAACGGGACTTTCTTTTAGTACTTTCCTCGTGGCAAATTCTGTAACCACCAGGGATAGAAGAGTAACCCCAATCACAATGGATACTGGAAGTCCAAGGTGAAAACTCCAAACCCGGTCAAAAATTTTCTCAGCGAGCAGGTAACTGGTTGCTAAGCTGAGTACGACACCAAGGCTGGAGGCAGATAGGGCAAGCAAGCCAAATTCAATCCGGACAAGTTGCCTGAGGTCTTGGAATGAAGCACCGAGTATTTTGAGGAGATTAATTTCCCATCTCTGTTGCCGAGCTTTCTCAAGGGCGAGGGAATAGAGTACTATAATGCCGGCAAAAATGGAGAGTCCTGCCATTACCTGCAAGGCCCATGTCATCTGGGCCACGATTTCAAGAATCTTTTTACCCGTTCTTTCGACATCTAAGATGGAAATAGTTGGGAATTCTCGCACCAGAAAGTCTTGGGTTTTTTCTTTTTCTTCTGCGTTCAGGTTGCTGAGGGTAGCAATGTAGGTTTGGGGCGCATTTTCGAGTACCCCAGGCTGCATTTGTACAAAAAAATTGGGTTGGAAACTCGTCCACCTTACCCGTCGGATATTGACGATTTCAGTGGTGATGGGAACTCCACCAATTTCAATTTCCAGTTGGTCCCCGAGGTCGAGATTTAGAGATTCAGCATATTTGGAGGCAACTGATATCTCGGCAGGTTTTGCAGTGGATGCATTATAATCCAATCGCACCATACGCCCTTTGATGATTTGTTCGCTCTCTAATAAGTGGTCACGATAACTGAGGTTAAAACTCCGATTTCTAAAGTTACTTCTCCTTTCTTCTTCCGGATCTCGAAAATCTTGTTCTTCAAGGGCAATTTTTTCGTACATTTCCCCTTTTATTCTCAGCAATTTTCCTCGAACCCAAGGCGTTATATTTTGCAAAGGTGTCCTTCTTGATTGTAGCATCTGCTGAAGCGAATATAGGTGATCGTCCTGAATATCAAAAAGGAATAACTTGGGAAGTTTGGCTACTTGGTTCGTGGCACCAATTTCATTTTCCAAAATATATTGAAACTGAGGTATTAAGTTAAGCAGAAGTACTCCTACCCCCAGAGCTAAAAAGCCAGTTATGGTACTGGCCCGATTCCGGGTTAAGGATCGGGTTGCAAGCCTTAGGGATAAAGAAGATTTTCTAAAAAGGCGGTCGAGCAACCATAAGCAAATCCGAACAAAAATATAGAGGGCAAAAACGCTGCCAACTAGAGAAAGGAAAAAGAGGTTGGCAAGCTTTGTTGAATCGGATTGGAAAATGCACAAAGCCCAGAAAGCAAAGATGCCAGGTAAGGTGAAGAGAATGGATAGTCTACTTCCACGAAAATTCCCAGAGTTGGTGGATTCACGAAATAATTCTGCGGGTTGAAGTTGACGGATTTTCCACAAGGTTGGAAGGGCCAATAGCCACCCCCCAAGAATCGCGACGAGCAAGGCAAGGCCAATGCTGGAAAGACTTATGTGAGCCTCTATTTCAATTGGAACAAATGTACCCAATGCTCCAGAGAGTAAGGGGATGACTAGCATGCAAAGAATTACCGCAGGAATAACCGAGGCAACTCCGAGAATAAATAATTGTGAAAAGTAAAGTTGAGTCGCAGCTTTTTTTGTCGCTCCCATACATACCAAGATCGCTATATCTTTGACTCGCTGGTTGAGGAACCCTTGGTACAAGTATCCACTCCCCAAGCAGGCGAGGAACAGGGCAACCATGGAAACAATCGCTAGAAAGTCTGAAAGGTAGCGGAGTAACCGACCAGCCCGATGGCCTACCTTTTGGTGAGAAAAGACGCGGATTTCGGGATTTGTAAGCGCATTCTCTAGCCTCTCTGTAAATTCATTGAGGGAGATGTGACTGGGCAGCTTGTAGAGGTGATTGTAGAAGGCTGTATTGCCTTGGGATAGAAGCTTGGTTTGCTCCAGGAACTTGGTGCTAATAAACGCTTTTGGGGCAAGTTCTGCAGGTTGAAAACTCAAGCCTGCTTCATCGAGTATAAAATCAGTTACCCGGAAATTAGCTTCCCCAATTTTTAATTTGTCTCCTAAGTCCAGATTCAGTTGACTTCGAAGTTCAGGGTAGAGCCAGACGACTGGGAGTTGGTGAAGAATGTTTTCATCTTTCCCAGTAATCTTACCTGAAAGTTTTGTCTTAAAGCTTCCATAGTAGGGGAACCCCGGGTCAATAGCTACAACTTTGATTAAGCGACTTTTTCCGGTTGGACCAGCAGCCATTGAAAAGAAATCAATCGCTTTGATTTCCTGTGTCTCAGGGGGAAGGCTTCGGCGGGCAGTGGACAGTTCTTCTGAAGAAAAGGCTCGTCGTGCCCGAATGGCAAGGTCGGCCCCTAATAATTCCTTGGACTCAGACTCAACCCGTAGGTCAAGAGACGACTTAAAGGAATTTACTCCAATAAAGCCGACCAGCCCAAGGGCTAAGTTGAGCGTGTAAAAAAGACAAAAGGATCGATTATTTCTAATTTCCCTCCATGCATTCCGAAGTGAAAAATACATGTTATGAAGCCAACTGAAGCTGCCCTTTTTGCAAAATCATCATACGATCGCAGGTTGAAGCCAGTTCTTGGTTGTGGGTGACAAGAATAAGCGTCTGCTTTCTTTCTTGGCAAAGCTGAAAGAGTAAATCCATGACATCCTTTCCAGTATCATCATCTAAATTACCAGACGGTTCATCTGCCAGTATAATTTTTGGCTTCCCGACAATGGCACGGGCAATAGCCACTCTCTGACATTCTCCACCTGATAGTTCTGAGGGGAAATGTGAAAGTCGGTGGGACAAACCGACCAATTTTAGTGCATCCATGGCGGCTTGGTTGTAATCTGGATCTTTACGAAGTTCGAGAGGAATGCCTACATTTTCAAGAGCGGTTAGGTTACTCATTAAATGATATTGCTGAAAAACAATCCCCATGGTTTCAGCTCGAAATTGACTCAGCTCGTCTTGTTTCAGCCTATTAATCTCTAGTCCGTCCAAGGTAATGCTGCCAAAATCAGGCATGTCTAGCCCAGACATTAGTGAAAGAAGAGTAGATTTGCCACTTCCGCTTTGTCCGAGGATGGCCAACGATTCTCCTTCCTCTACCTTGAGGCTAAGTTGGTATAATACTTCTATTCTTTGCGTTCCTTGAAAATAGGTTTTGGAAATTTTTTTTATGTCAATCATAGTGAAGAGGGAATAGAGACAAGTGCTTGAGACAAATGGGTAAAGACAAGATCACCTATTATTTTATGACCTGCTGGATTTGGATGGATTCGATCAGGAAGATTGAGTTTTGGGTTACCCCCAACACCTTCTAATAGAAAAGGAATAAGCGGAATCTTTAGAGATTGAGCAAGGGAGGGGAAAATATTGGCAAAATCATTGGTGTATTGGGGACCGTAATTCGGTGGAATCTTCATACCAGTGAGTATGGTAGGAATACCATGGCTTTTGGCAGTCTGTAAAATAGTCAAAAGGTTTTGTTTCGTTTCTTTGACAGGAATCCCTCGAAGTCCATCATTTCCCCCAAGGGCGAGAATCAAAAAGTCGGGTTTGGCTTGGAGGAACCAATTAATTCGGGAAACACCGCCACTTGTTGTCGATCCTGTAATACCTCCATTTATGACATCATAAACCACTCTCGTTTTAGGAGAAATTTCGAGGTTGAGCCTGTTTTGAACAAGGGTTGGGTATGCTTCGCTTTCCATCACTCCATAGCCTTCTGTGAGGGAGTCTCCAAGAATAAGTATTTTGAATGCGTTGTCTTCCGGTTGAGAGGTTGAAGTATTTGAATCGATCAAGGAATTGGAGCGATCAGAGCACCCAAGAGACCCAAGTATTATAATCACAAGAGTGAGCAAAGCATTGATAGTGAAATTTGTCATCAGAGGTTTCTGTTGATTGAATGTAATCATTTATTTAAAAAAACCAACGGTACACTTAGAAATGATGATATTTTTTGAAACCATTCACGAGCACGCCTTATCCATAGATTTTGCTATGTTTGTGGTTATTTGGATAGTACAGATAATAATCTATCCTTCATTTCGCTATATTTCTGAAGATGACTTCCTGCAGTGGCATGGCAAGTATTGTAACCAAATTGCAGTTTTTGTCTTACCTTTAATGGTGACCCAGGTTTTGGAATGCTTGACTTCTTGTTTCTTTGTCGGGGATACTGCCTCTTGGGTGCGTTTGATCGGAGTTATTTTGGCATGGGTTGTTACTTTTTTTCATTCGGCCCGCAAACACCAATATCTGTCTGTTGAGGGCAAAAAAATAGCGGTTATTAAATCTTTAATGGGTGGTAACTGGATTCGTACTTTTCTTTGGTCATTGGTTTTTATTACCTCTGTTATTTCTTACTAAGAAAATATGAAAAAGAAGGAGTCCAAGGTCTGTCCGATTTGTAATCGTTTATTTGAGAATAGGAAAAAATGGGAGGCTAGGGGCTTATGGCCAAGTGTGGTCTATTGTTCCGAAAAATGTCGTGGGCTATCCAAGCAAAAAATGAGGAAATGAAAGCGCTCTGGTGGATTAAAAGAGATTTTAGGCTCAGTGATAATGAATCCCTTTACTCTGCAGTTGAAGAGTGTTCAGAAGTGTTGCCCTTTTTTTGCTGGGAGCCAAAGCTGATCAGCCTGGCTGATACTTCTGCTTTTCATCTCCAAGCTCAGTGGCAAGCACTAGACGGTCTGAGGAAGAGTCTCAACCTTCGAAACAGTGGAGTCTGGGAAGATTACCGTGATATCGCGGATGCCTTAAACAAGGTCTATGAGATCTATCCTTTTCAGAAACTGTATTCTCATCAAGAAACCGGAAACCTGGCTACTTTTCAACGTGATAAAAGGGTGGCACAATGGTGTAGGGATAAGGGAGTGCAGTGGAATGAGGCGGTTGGAAGTTCTGTTTTACGCGGTGGGAATGCTGATTTAAGGCGAGTCAAATTAAGACAGGTCGATTATCGCAAACAGCCCGTTCTTTCTATTCCCTCTGTCTTTAAGTTTCCTCTTACCCTTTCAATTTCACTTCCTTCGCTTTCGTGGAATGATTTGGTTATGAAAACGGCAAGCTTGGATAAGAGTCAGGTTTCTCCTGATTTGCAGAAAATCAATGAGGGCAATGCGTGGAAAACTCTGGACACTTTTCTGACTGATCGGGGGCAAGGGTATTCGGGGGGAATATCATCGCCCAACTTGGCCTTTACTCATGGATCTCGATTATCTCCCCATTTAGCCTGGGGTACAATCAGTCTGCGTACAGTGTTTTCTGAGTTACAAATTCGTATAAAAGAACTACAGGAAAAAAGAGCCGGGAATGGGTGGCTTCGAAGTTTACGCGCTTTTCAATCCCGTTTGTATTGGCGAGATCATTTTATTCAACGATTGGAGGCATTTCCTTACATGGAAGAAAAACCTTTGAATTCGGCATTTGAAATCCTGGAGTATGAAGACTCAAAGGTGATGCTCGAACATTGGATTCGAGGAACTACCGGTTTTCCGATGGTGGATGCCTGTATGCGTTGTCTTGCAGTGACCGGCTTTTTGAATTTTAGAATGAGGGCAATGGTGGTCAGCTTTGCTTGTTATGGTTTACATTTGTCTTGGAAAATGATTCATCCGCCACTGGCGCAATTATTCCTCGATTACGAACCCGGTATCCATATGGCTCAAATTCAAATGCAAGCCGGTGTGATTGGCTTTAATACCATACGAGTGTACAGCCCTGCTAAACAATTTTTAGATCAGGATCCAAAAGCAGTCTTTGTAAAAAAATGGATACCTGAATTGAGAGACTGTACAGCAGTTGAAATTGCAAATATTGAAAAAAGTATGATCAAGGCTTACCCCAAAGCCATTGTCGATCTCGGCACTAAAACCAAAGAAATGAAGGATCGGATTTTTTCAGTGCGGCGGAGCCAAGTGGGGAAGCAAGAAACCATGAAGGTTCTCGAGAAACACGGATCTCGTAAAAAAACAACGACAAAGCAAAAAAAGGACAAGACAGCTCAGCTCGCTCTTTTTAAAATTTGAGGACTTTCTAGCAGTTGCACATCACACCGTAGACGATTCATCATTTTAAGGTCTCGTAGCCAACGCTGAGGAACTTCATTATGAATACCTAAAATGGAACCGACTACTACACCGCGATGACAATTGTCTCCTCCAACCATTGCATTTGCTAGGACCCCTTCCGAAAAATTATCATGATATTTCCAGCAGATAAAAAGAGAGGCTAAGAAAGATTCAGGCAGGTAACAAGCGGTGCTGATCTTACCGCCAATAATATCCCTGTCTAGGTGCTTTTCCCATTTTTTGAGTTGCCGTACTGAAACGCCGGGAAGGGGAAGCGAGTCTATCGTATCTCGGATTGAATGGTTTTGGTTGAGTTGAATCAAAATTCGGGTCAAGTCTGCCGCAGCTCGCAAAGCCTTATTATTATCGTGAGTAGAACGGACCAGGGTAAGTACAGATTCCATAAGCCGTGCTGGATCCGTTTGACCAATGGCTTCAAGCCCAGCAAGTAAGCCGGGGATCAGACTTAAGGCACCAATGTGATAATCACTAACACCGCAAGAATGAAGAGGTTTTCCTTGGGCGTAGTTTTCAAAAAATGCCCGATGGTATTCCTCTGCGTAGGTGTCGTTGTGCCAACCTGGGGTGAGCATGACATGAACATATCTTTGGAGCCAATGCTCGATATGAAACTCGCCCTGTAAGATGATGAAGCGATAAAGCTCAGCTGATAGTTGAAGGTTGAGTGTGTTTTCACCAGCTTTCAAATGTTGGTGATAATGAATACCTCTTTTACCCCAGTATTTTTTCTGTCCATGGAGGATGTCAGACTTGGGAGATTTTGGCTCAAAATGCGACCGCCACAGGATGCTGTCAGGATGTGGGCTTGTAGGAGGCATAAACCCGGAAATATCACCGTAGTCTTTATCCAAATCTTTAACATTATAATACCAATGAACAGGCATTGAAATGGAATCAGCTACCAAAGAACCCAGAAATGCGTTTTGAAAACTCACACTTTTATGTATAGAAGTTATTTTTCATATCCCAAACAAAATTGCTTAGAGCGTGCCAGACCCCGAATTTACTCTGTATTATGATGAAATTTATTCATCAGGACTTGATCCAAGTGCACGGTTTCCAGTTAGCCGGTATCAAAAATTGTACCACAAGTTGAAGCATCTTGACCGGGATCAATCCATTCATTGGGAGTGTCCGGATCTTGCAAACACAGCCGACATTCTACTCGTTCATGAGAAGCAGTATGTTAAGCGTTTCCTGGAAGGTCGGCTCAGTGAAAAAGAAATGAGGCGAATAGGGCTCAGGCCATGGCGTGACTCGATTGTCGAACGTACTCTTCGTCTTACTGGTGGAGCACTGGCGGCCTTAGAAGATGTTTTTCAAGGCCGATCTGTTGCAGGTAATATGGCAGGCGGTACGCACCATGCATTTCGAGGGCAGGGTGCGGGGTATTGTATTTTTAATGATTTGGCGATTTGTGCGGTAAAAGCCCTCCAAGAGAAAGAGGTTAATCGTGTTCTTATTCTTGATTTAGATGTGCACCAAGGAGATGGAACAGCTGAAATCTTTGAACAAGATGATCGAGTTTTCACGGTTTCAATGCATGGACTTAATAATTTTCCCTTTCGGAAAAAAGCAAGCAACTGGGATATAGCTTTTGAAAATGAAGCAGGAGATGAAGAATATTTGGAATCTCTAACGAAAGTATTGGATCATTTACGAAGCATGAATTTTGACCTACTGTTTTACCAAGCAGGAGTGGATGGGCTTGCTACAGATGCCCTTGGTTTACTTTCTTTATCTCGGAAAGGGCTTGCGAAGAGAAATCAGTTAGTCATGGACTGGCGGGAGGAAATGAATATACCGATGCTGGTTTTTATGGGTGGCGGGTATGCAAACCCCATTGAGGATACGGTTGATGCTTTTACGGACCTTTTTCTCGAGGCCGCGAGGCGGGTAAAGAAAAATACTATGGTTACGGGGTAATCCGTGTTGGTCCACTTGGATAGATTAACATAAAAGTAACGAGTCGCGCTTCGCTGAACTCTCGCTCCATTATTAGAATATTTACTCTGACTGATCTATATTTTCTGCAATCTCTTTCTCGGAATGAGGGAATACCTTTTTCTTGATCTTTGAGGCAATCGCGGAAAAAAAGAGAAAAAAATGAAAGCATGTAGGGAGGGCAGCAGAGACACCCATAATAAGCCCAAAATATATATTCTTAGCATTCTCTCGACCGGTAGGGTCTTGTATCGCCTGAACTGCCCGGTTGGTATATTTTACGCTTCGTTCAGATATTTGCTCTGGAACTTGTTCCCACAAACTAATAAGCCAACCTCCAAATGTGAATACAAAGAGCACCCAGAGGGTTGCGAGCAAGGCAATGATAAGGTCCAAGGAAAGATGAAATAGATATTCGGAAGTTTTGGTGGAAGCCAAAGCTCTTCTAATTATCCAGATGGTAACGAAGAAAGAAAGGCTGTCAAATAAGGCTCCGAACAATCCTACAGGAAGTTGAAGCTTTAGGTAGTGAGATGCCTCATGGGTTTGCATGTAAAAGGGAAAAGCTGTGTAAATAGCCCACCAATAGCAGGCGATATTCAGGAAAATGAAAAAGAAAAAGAGGATCGGGAAAAAAATAATTAGTTTCCCTCTTTTCCTTTCATAAATATTCAAAACCTTGTGCAATGCATCCCGCCATATGGTTATGATTTCTTGCATGGTAGAGTTTTGCTATTCTGGCGTTTTGGTATTGAAATCAGACTTATTTGATTTTGTGCTTTGCAGACTGCTTGAATCTCCGCATCGTTAGACGCTTATCTTTCAAATATGTCAAAATCGAGAAGAAAACATAAAATTGCCCTAGCTTGGTTTCTGGGAATTCTTTCTGTGCTTGGATTAACTTATGTTTTTCTCGATGAAATTATCGAGTCTACGATTGATGGTATTGCCAAAGAAAATGATATAGAAATCAGTTCGCTTGATCTGGAGCATTTGAATGTCGAAGGGATTTATTCCGAAAAAATTTCACTGGACTGGATGGTATTCGATCTTGTGAATATTGGGGTGAAAGTGGGAAAAGTAATGAAGCCCCAATGGTGGAAATATTTCATTCCTAATAATCTTCTCAAGGCAACCATTCAAGATTTGAAAATCGAGAGTGAAGCGGGTCAAATTGATGTCAAGCAGGCCCAATTTGTTTACTTTTGGAAAAAGCTAAATCTTTTTCTGAATGCTACGAGTATTGATGGTCTATCAATTCATCTTGATTTGGAAAAATTAACTAAATTAAAGGACCGCATATCCACCCCTGATAAAGAAGGCAACGCCTCCAAAGCTACTGTATTATCGATTGTTGAGTATCTGAAATCACCCCCGTTAGCACACATGAGACTTCGGGATTCGAAAATTGAAATTTCTGGGCAGGATGAGGTTTTGGGGTTTGAATTTAATTCAACATCCTTGTTTACCGAAGGTTTTCTGAATTTTCAACTTGATGGAGGTTTACTGGGTATACCCGTAAAAAGTGATCTCACTTTTTCTCTGGAAGATGACATCATACACATGACCTCCAAGCTTGAGGTTTCCGATTTAGCAAATGCTGATTTTTCATCCAAGCAAATAAGGGATTTGGGTATTCTTCCATCACCTGGCTTTTCTGTGGATGGGGGAGATCTGGTTTTTCGGAAGAATGCTACTTTGGGGACCAATCAATCCAATACAGGCCAGCAAATATTAGAATCTCTATTTGTTGAAGTAAATGCAAGCGATCTAGCTTTCAATATAGGAAATGATAGGCTCCAGATTTCTAAGTTTATTGCCTTTGTCACAGATTTTTCCCAAGGAACTCCTTCAACTGTAAATGCCTATGCCAACCTTACTTGGAACAATCAAATCGAAGCGGTGGGAGCAAGAATGCAAAAGAGACGGTTGGATTCCAATGAAACCTTAGGGGGAAAGGTAGCCGTTAGTGCCGAAATCTGGGAATTAAACGGAAGTAATCAATTCCCTGTTAGGGTAAGAAATTTATCGATTCCTTTTTTTGAGGCTGATGTAAATTCGAGCTTTGAAAAAATGTTTACAGAACAACGCGAAGTAAGGTTTGACCACTTTTCTTGGGACTCTGGTAAGGTAAACCTCGAGGGAGGGCACATTTTATTTAAAGGAAATGAAAACCTGAACCGATGGGATTTGGAAATGTCTCCATTGACTGTTCATATGCCCGAGAGCCAATTGACTTTTACTGATTTCTCTTACCGGGGAACACTGGATTTCAGCCTTTTCCCAGAAGTTCCCGACTTTCAAGAAATACGGATTTCGAAAGTACAGGTTGGCGATGACTTTATGATGAACGATATCTTTCTCGAATTCCGCATTTTATCTGCCGGACAAATTGAGCTGAAAACCCTGGAGTTTTCAATGGGAGATATCATTTTCAAAATGGATCCCGCCAACATCATCTTGCAGACTGAAGAAGACTCTTTGGTGGATGCTAACTACAGCATTACTTTTAATCGCAGTCATTTTGTATTATCAAATAAAGAATACGAAGTCGAAGTACTTGACTTGACTGGATCTATAAAAATCCAGTCATTAACCCCCTTTAACACTGCTGAAAAGCAATTCCTGTCTTTTAATCAAGTCAATATTGGAGATTTTGAGTTCACTGATGGTAACCTTAGCGTGGATGTTCAAAATGGTGACCTTTGCCAAATCCACCAGCTTTCAATGAACGGCTTTGATGGTAGGCTTGGACTGGGCGAAAGTATCATCTCTTTGGACCAAAGTGAGAGTCGTATCGTTTTAGATTTTGATCAAGTGTGTGGTCAGATGTTAGTGGACCTTTTTAAGGATTTAGACCTTCTCATCGACGGTAACTTCTCCGGCCAAATTCCTTTAGCCCCTGACCAAGCTAATGTTTGGAACTTTATAGGAGGGTTTCTAAAGTTCGTGGATGAAGGTACAGGCTATTACAGTTGGGACGCGAATGGGTTGCTGTCTACTACTCTTGATAAATCTGATTTATTGTACAAGCAGACAGTACTGGCGGAGGCAGCACTCCAAAACCTTTCTATGGATGCGATGAGATTGGATTTTAAAGTCATTGATGGCACCCGAGAGATTCGTGGACTAATTCAAGGTAAAGCAGAAGTTGAAGGAAAAAAAATTGATCTCGACTACAAACCCAAGATTACGGGTGACCTCAAGGAAATAATCGAAGCGATTGATTTGATAAAGTTTCAAGTTAATCGCTAAATACAAAACTTGATTGCTAATGTTTTATCTTTGTTTTCATATATGGGTATGAATTTTATTAAAAATATGCTACCAGTATTATTGTGTTTAAGCTTTGCTGGTTGCTTCACTTTGAAAACAGAACATCACATCACTCTCGATCATAATATAACGATCAAAGTTGAAAAAGAAGTGAATGACTTTGTGGATGATCTTTACTCAGATTAGCAGATTAACCCGAATATATCCCTTATTTATGAATAAACTATCGATTCTATGTGTTGCAGTAATAACTTTTTTAGCTTTTCAAGCTTCTTTACATGCAGAATTTAAAGAGAGGATGAAGGAGCGGTTGCCTTCTATCCTCGCTGCAAAGGATAAAGGAAGTGTCGGTGAGGGCACTGACGGTCTTCTTCATATCCGAAATCAAGTAAGTGATACAACCAAGCAACTGGTTGCTGATGAAAATTCAGACCGAAAAAAATATTTTGCTTCAGCGGCTGAAAAAAACCGAAGCACGGTACAAGAAGTTGCTCAATTTTTTTCAAATGCAATGAAAACTCGTGACAAAAAAGGACATTGGCAAAAAGGTTCTTCCGGATCTTGGTCCCAAAAGTGAACCCACAGTTTTCTATTGTTCGGAGACTTTTAATTTATACTTTTTTTGTTTTTTTATCTGCTTGTCAGTCCAAGACAGGAAGCCTTGGTACAGTAAATAATCAACCTTCCAATGAGATCCCCTCAGCATCGGAAGATTTTGAGCGGAAAAGAAAAAATCTCGAAAGAAAAAAACGAAGCCTGGATTTGGAAAAAAAGTGGCTAGGTATGAGGGCCAAGTTAGTCATTGCAGAAAAAGAGTTGAATCAAGCTATGCTTGCCAAGCTTTCAATTGAAGCCGGTATTGCAAGATTTGAAAAGTTAAACGGACAATTTCCTTCAGATGAAGGATTTATAGTGGATCGTGAAAGAATATCGTGGCAAGCACGTCTTCATTCGAGAAATCAGGATGTGGTCAATGCCCGAGCTCAATTAAATTTATATAATCGGGAATTTAATGAGTTACGATTTGAGATATCAGGGCTAGGCTTTTCGGCCCCCACTGGTCCAGTTGTTAAATAGAAAGCTTACCTTTGATAGCCGATCCTTTTTCGTTGTCCCGATTACAAGCTTACACAATATAGTATCCTTTTTATGGAAGAGATTTTAGAAAGAATTTTAAGTCATCCTTTGCTCACCGTCACCCTTAGCTTGTTTTGCTTGCTATTGATTTTCGCAATTTTGAAGAGGCTTTTAAAGATAGTGCTCCTATCAATTGTACTCATTGCCCTCTATTTCGGGTATGTTCACTATTTCCAGGAAGACTATCCTTTGCCTGAGGTAGATATGGCAGATGTTGAAGAGATAAGGGAAGAGATACAAACCTGGATCACAGAAGATTTGAATGTCAGCTCTTTATTAGAAGCGAACGGTAGCCGCATCTCTGAGTAGATATTCATGCAAACTTTTGCTAGAAAATAGAGGTTCTTTTAGAAAATGAAAGTACCCTGGCCCTTATATCTTGCATGGAAACAATTGTTTCCTTCTCAAAAAAAAATATCGTTCTTTTCGATGCTCGCAGTGGTCGGAGTTGCACTGGGTGTCAATGTAATGATTGTAGTCATTGCATTTATGCAAGGCTTTCAGGAGAAATTTAGGTCAGATATCATTGATGCCCAAGGCCATGCGCGGGTCTTGCCTCTTAATCCAAGTAGTCGGACAAAGGATTTAAAATCAACACTAAGTGCCCATCCTGAAGTAGTTGGGTGCTCCCCATACATTCAAGGACAACTTCTTCTTCAAAACCGTGAATACACTTCGATTCCTCATTCTATCGGGGTAGATCCTGTTACCAGCTCTGAAGTCTTGCCTTTTAATGCATTCCTGGAGAAAGGGCATTCGGTAATTGATGCCTTTGATTCTGAAGATGTCACCCCAGTTCCAACCATGGATTCCTTGGAGGATAAAGTCGTTTTTATCAGCCTGGAAGTTGCCAACCGGTTAGGAGTTAGACCTGCAGCTATTCTTCGAAAAATAGATCATAACAAAACGCAACGGACAGGAAGGAAGGTAGGAACGGTTCGCGTTCAACGGTTAGACCCTTTTGTTTCATCCGCTGAGTGGAATATTGAGTTCTTAGGTCCGAGCCAAGTTTTAATACAGGAAAAGCTTTCTAGTTTTAAGCAAGTTTATGATCTCACAGGCAGGTTGATTGATCTTGGCTTTGGGAAGCCAGTATTCGAGCTAATTGAAGGTGATCACTCTTTTGCCAAGGGAGATACTTTTCATTTTCAATGTTTCCGAGCTTCGACATTGGAGGTCTATTCACCATCCATGATCGAGAAAGCAAAGTCAGATGAAATGTCTCCGCCTCATGAGGTTAAAGTCGGGGGGATTATTGAAGTTCCCTGGCAGGGATTTCATTCGGAGGTTCTTTTTGGAAGTCTTCGCTTTATGGAAGACATTAAGAACCAACCGAATGTGAGGGATGGCTATTACTTAAAGTTTTCAGATAATACGGCAGGGGATGATAAAAAACTTGGTAACCTCTGCGAAGAGTTGGAAGAAAAGGGGGGGGATGATTGGGCGATTATTCCTTGGTTTGTTGAAAACGCATGGTTTTTTGAACTTTTAAAATTTGAAGAGTATTTAATGGTTCTGATTATGATACCCATCGGACTGGTAGCTGCTTTTGCCATTGCAATTGCACTGATGACATCCGTCTTGAGAAAGATAAAAGAAATTGGTCTTTTAATTGCGATAGGAGGCAATCAATTTTCTGTGGGACTTATCTTCTGCCTGCAAGGCTTTATTATTGGCAGTCTCGGGGCCATTCTCGGGTGCGGTTTCGCTATTTTGTTTATAAAGTATCGGGATACGCTCATGAGTTTTATAGTGGAGAAGATCGCGGGTAAAGAAGGTCAAGCTGGGGTTGCCCAATTTTATGATTTTTATAGTTTGGAAGTCTTTTACCCATGGGAATCGACCGAAAGTATGATGACTTTTCTATCATTTGCCGCTTTTGCCATTTTGGTTTCCACGATTGCAGGCTTACTTCCTGCCTGGAGAGCTGCCCGGTTAAATCCAGCGGATGCGTTACGAAGTGAATAATAGCACTGAACAGTTTAGCCTCCGGGCAAAATCTTTAAAAAAGTCTTTTGCGTTCGGAGATTCGAAATTAGAAGTACTGCGGTCGGTAAGCCTATCCCTGAAAAAAGCAGAGTCTTTAAGTATTCAGGGTGACTCTGGGTGCGGGAAATCAACTCTTTTAAATTTACTTGCCCGATTGGAGCAAGGTGATGATGGAGAAATTTTTTGGGGGAATAAAAAGATGGAGGCAGCCCGAAAACAGGATGCTAAACAGATTGCCCAAAGAGGGACATACATTGGAGTTATTTATCAGGCCTATTACTTAATTCCAGAGCTCACGGTTTTTCAGAATGTAATTTTACCTGCTCGTTTAAATGGAAGTTTGAACCCACAAAAGCAGGAACGGGTAATTAATTTACTCAAAAAAATGGGAGTAGAGCAAAAGGCTAATCAGATTCCGCCAAAATTATCAGGTGGTGAAAGACAACGGGTTGCGATAGCTCGAGCATTAATCAATTCGCCCAAAGTTATTTTAGCTGATGAGCCCACGGGAAATCTGGATGAAAAGACAGGAGGGGAAGTAATGGACTTATTATTGCAAACTTGTGAGGAGGAAAAAGCATCACTTTTATTAGTTACTCATAATCCAAAGTTTGCTGAAGCAACCAACCGGGCTGCGGTACTTCGGGATGGTGAATTAAATCAGATCGCATGAAAGTAAGGTATGAGTGAGAAAGAAAACATAAAGTGTGGAGTTGCTGGAGTCGGATATCTAGGGCAACACCATGCTCGAATTTACAGCGAATTGGAAGACTGTGAACTTGTCGGGATTTTTGAGCCTAATGATGAGACCGCAAATAAGGTGTGTACCCTCCATGGTTGCCGCCGTTTTCAGACTCTAGAGGAACTGGGTAGCGCCTGTGATGCTGTAAGTGTAGTATCTCCTACGGACAAACATGCTGAAGTTGCTGTCCCCTTGATTCATCATAACTGTCACCTTTTAATTGAAAAACCAATTTGTGTATCAAGTGAAGAAGCAGAGCTTATCCTGCAAAATGCACAGAAAGCGAAAACTATTGTGCAAGTTGGTCATATTGAACATTACAACCCAGTCATGACCTTTTTGGAAGATGCAGTAGATAATCCAAAATATTTAACGGTTGAGCGCTTAGCCCCTTTTCAACCTAGAGGTACAGAGGTAGGGGTGGTCCTGGACCTTATGATTCATGATATTGGAATCGCCTTGGCACTTGTGGGAACTCCTCTGGTGAAAGTTGATTCGATCGGTGTGCGTGTGCTTTCGGTAACAGAGGATATTGCGAATGCACGTTTAGTTTTTGAAAATGGATGTGTTGCGAATTTGAGTGCCAGCCGAGTGAGTGAAAAGAAAGCCCGAGAAATTCGTGTCTTTCAAGATAGTGGATACCTGTCTCTTGACTTTATGAATCAATGTGGACATCTGATTCAAAAAAATGACCTGGCACTGGAGAAAAGCGAGGTTCCAGTAGAGAAAGGAGAGCCACTCGCTTTGGAACTACAATCTTTTCTGAGTTGTGTGCAAAATACCAGGACTCCCAAAACAGATGGCTCTTTTGGTAAATCTGCTCTAGAAGTTGCTTTAGAGATAAGTAATCAAATTCAGGCAAATTGGTAGAGTGAAAGCACAGCTTTCATTTTCGCATTTACCTTACGAATCCGTAGACCTTCTTGTTGTTGCGGGTGAGGCATCTGGTGACGAGCATGCAGCTGCCTTGATCAAGGGTTTAAAAAAGCGGGAGCCAAGCTTGAAGATCGCGGCAATTGGAGGCCCTCGGTGCCAAGAAGCAGGGGCTGATCTCCTCTTTACCCTCGTAGACCATGCAGTTGTTGGTATTTATGAAGTTTTAAAAAATTACAGCTTTTTTAAAGAGCTCTTCGATTTGACTTGTCGGTGGATTGACCAACAAAAGCCAAAAACTATCCTACTTGTGGATTACCCCGGTTTCAATTTGAGATTAGCAGAAGCTTTGCGGAAAACTGGCCACTCCCAAAAGGGGGGAGGGGAAAGTAAAGTTTTACAATATGTAAGTCCTCAACTTTGGGCCTGGAAACCAAAGAGAAGGTTTAAAATGGAAAAGGTACTTGATGGTCTGGGAGTAATTTTCCCTTTTGAAGTTGAGTGCTATAAGGATGTAAATCTTCCGGTTTCTTTCGTCGGTCATCCTTTCATGAATGACCAGCCATCGAACCATTTGATGAAATATGAAGAGAATGCTCCGCTTCTCCTGCTTCCAGGAAGTCGCGTACAAGCTGTGGAAAGAATTCTTCCTGTACTCTTAGATGCATTTGAAGTTTTGCAGGTTTCTTTTCCGGATCTTACGGCTTGTATCCCAGCAGTTAATCCGAAAATCTCCTTTCTCATTAAAAAAATAATAGAGGGTAAACAGAAGAATACCAAAAATATTTTCGTTACTGAAGATACCCATGATTTAAGTACAAGACTTGCATTAATGAGTTCGGGGACCATGTCTTTACGCTGTGCACTCTCTGGTATTCCAGGTGCGATTGTCTACAAGGCCCATCCTTTAACCTATCTATTAGGAAAAATATTTGTAAAAGTACCGCATTTGGGAATGGCGAATTTGTTACTTCCTAAATCTCCGCCATATCCCGAATTTATTCAGGGTCGGGCTCGTGCGGATTTGATCGCAGAAGGCGTTCTTCCCTATCTTTCTAACCTAAAAGAAAGCAAGGAGACTTTTACTCAATCGGCCAACCACTTAAGGGAAAGTTTACGTGCCCCTCAGGACAATGGGGCCGTGGACTGGTTAATCGAGGCTGGTGGGCTTCGATAAGCTCTCATTTGATCCCATAATTGGACTGCTCTTTTTGCTAAAGCACTACGACATCGGTCTACTTCATCCATTCTCGACTTAAGGTTTTCATTGGCGATGGTTGAGACATCATCCATATTGTACAAAAAAACATTATCTAATTTTGAAACATTCTCCTCAATATTTCGGGGCACAGAAGAATCAATTAAAAAAAGAGGCCTCGAAGGTCTGAGCTTCATGCATTTCTGTACTTGCTGATAGTCAATTAAAGCCTTGCCGCTGCTTGTTGAGGTAAGAATAACATCAAATAAATGGAGCGAGTCTTGAAACTCAGGGTAGGCTAGGGCGAAGCCACCAAATTTTTCTGCCAATTCATCTGGCTTTCTTCGACTAAGTGGACACCAATCAAATGTTCTTCCTGTCACAGTTATAGGTTGAGATCCTCTCGATTTAAAAGCTTCCATTGCACTTTCCGCAATATCTCCTGCACCAATCACAAGAAACCTACACTTTTTCATATCGCCAAATATTCTTCTCGCAAGCTCACAGAGTACATTCCCCAAGTTAACTTGTCCTTTTGAAATACCTGTGTTGGTCCTTGCCCATTTCGCGGCTTGGAAACCTTTTTGGAAAAGACGGTTTAAAATCTTGCCAGAAACTTTCCTTTTACATGCATCGTCATAGGCCTTTTTAACCTGTCCTAGAATTTCAGTTTCACCAACCATTTGAGAATCAATTCCTGAAGTAACTTCAAAAAGGTGTTGGACAACTTTCTCTCCTGAGCACTCATAGGTGTGGTGCTTCATAAAGTCGGGTTCTAGCTTTCGAAAGTCACAGAAATATTGAGAAAGCAACTGGGGTGAAAAGTTTCCACTATCAGATGCCCCGTAAACTTCTGTACGATTACATGTATTCAACAGTAAGCACTCTTTGAGTCCAGGTAACTTCGTTAACCCAGAATAGAAATCGTCAATATGTCCAGGAGGAAGACTGATTTTCTCCCTCGCTTTGAGGTCCGCAGTGTGATGGGAACTTCCTAGGAGATGTAGAGTATTAGTAGATGGACTAATCATCACTCAGACTGGGTAGGCGTAAGATTTGGGGAAGTGTTTTCCTCTTTACTATCAGTAGTCTTCGAGTTCACTACACTCAGACTTAGGATAGCAATGAAAAATAAAGCAATGCATGATTTCGCAAACCTTGAACCAAAAAGTTTATTTCCCATACGGAGAAGAAATAAAAGAATATAACCAAGCCAAAGTGCGATGGTAATCACAAGCTTGGATGAAGTTACAAACTCTGGTTGCTTTGCCCAATGCATACCTCCGACAATCATCGAAAGAGTTAGAAAGAAAACGCCAACTGAAAGCAGGCGATAACTTGCATGCTCCAAATCGTTTATGGGGGGCAAAAAGGAACCCAACTGGTTTGACTTCCTTGAAAGTAGAGTTTGACGCTGGATAATGTACATGAAGCAGACGACAGCAAGCAGCGAAAAAATACCATAACTGAAAATTGCGATGGAAGCATGCAACTCAATCCAGGGGTCAGAAAACAGACGACTGTAATTATCCTCCAACCAGTAGTGATTATCGGCAGATGCAATACTGAGTGTGAGCCATCCTGCGCACATCGATATCCCTGCACAAAAAGTACCCAATAAATTAAGCCGCCAAAGAATCCTCAGGATCAAGTAAGTAATAATTAAAGACCAGAGAATAAATTGTACCCTCTCGAGGGTATTTCCAAGTGGACACCCGTGCACATCAAGACCACGAAGATAAAGGGCTCGGGTATGGAAAATGAATCCACATATAATTGAAATTAATGGGGTTTCTCGAAACGGATGAAATTCAGTTTTAAAAGGCTTAAAAAATCCAAAGAGGAGTGCTAAACCATAAAAGCCACCCGCTAACCAGAGGAGGTCTCTAGCTTCATTAATATTCACTGTGCAAACGAAACAGTTAAAATTAAAAGTTTTAGAAAAGGTGGTGGATTACATAACTGCCTCAGTTTGCCTGAGGGGTTTTGAACCAAAATATTCTCTCATTGATGCACAGTCAGAACCTTCACAGTTCACACAACACGGGCGGATGGATGAATTGAATCCCCCATTCATATGCTCGACAACAAGTTGAGCACACAGATCAATGAATTTTTCTTCCATATTAAAACAGTCAACCCTGGCAAAGTGATCAACCACTTCATCCGCATAACCACGAAATTCGATATCTATTTCGTCAAGGGTTTCAATGTGGTCGGTGGTGAAGGCAATGGGGACCATTAAAATTGCTTTTTGTTTAGTTTCCGCAATTACCTGAGGAGTGGAAGGGGTAAGCCATTTTGTTCTTTGCGGTCCAACTTTACTCTGCCATGCCAAGGCACCCTCATGCTTCATTCCATTTGCTTGCAAGACCTTCTCTATTCTATCGACGGAGCCTTGAATTTCCTCGTTGTATTTATCGCCTTTTTCAAGGCAGTAGGACTCAGGTAGGCTGTGAGCAGAATAGATGATTCGAATATCTTCATCTTGTAAGTCATGGTCATTTTTCATTTCCTCAAACTTTCTTTGCACAAGCATGGCCCACAATTCAGTGTAATCCGTACGGTCCCACCATTGATCAATTACTGATATTTTGTTCTGGAAGTCTGCATTTTGTTTTTTATCCAACCAACGGTACGCGTCGCAGAACGAAGAGCCACTCGTGCAACAACTATGTTGGGGATATTGTGAGAAAAGAATAATTTTTTCAGCTTGTTGGTATTTCTTAATCATTTCCCCGGGCCTAGGAGAGATATAGCGAAAACCAGAGACACAAACATGAGGTGCGGATTCTGGGTTAATTTGATCCAGCTTTTTGGCAATCTCAACGCTTTGACTTTCCATGATAGCCTTGGTTGGTGAGTATTGTCCGATTTCTTCGTAACGTTCCTGGATTTTTGGGGTTCTTCGCCAGGCAATAAATCGGCCAAGAACTTTCTGCAAAGGTAATTTTAAAAGCTCACGGTCTTGAAAAAGTTCTTTTAGATAGGGGTGTATCTCCTCTTTATTTTGGGGACCACCCATATTTAGAAGAATGATAAGTGTTTTCACAGGATTATCTGTTTTCGTTGAATTCATGGTGACAAATGAAATAAAAGTATAGATTATTAATATCAGTTTGTTTTGACAGAGGCAATCTTTCCGAAGGAAATGAGTAAGAAAAAAGACATTAAGTAATGTCAGCCTCAATGCAGTTTGGTAGGGAAACGCCAGAGAGAGCAGAACCAGAAAAATATAGACCTTTGTTTAAGGAAGATATTTCTTTTGTAGCTTTTACTCGGAGACTCATCTTTTTGTCTGGTAATGGAATGCTTTGTTTCCATCTTTTGATGTGCCTGAAAGTCGGTTCACTTGTCATTCCAAGTAAGCTAGAAAGATCTTTTTCCACTGCCGCATAAATCTGCTCATCCTCGGCAAGTGCAAGTTCGGGCATTCTTTCTCCTCCCACAAAAGTTGTCAGTAGTACTTTTCCTTTGGGGGCACGATTTTCAAAAAGTGTGCTAGAAAACAAAGTTCCTAGAATAGAAAGTTTTTCTTTTTCGGGTACCAAAAAGCCAAACCCATCAAGGTTATGACTGATCTCTTCTCTGTCCATTCCAAAAAAAACCATACTAAGCGGAAAATGGGTTACCTGCATTAAGTTTGTAAAGTTTTCCTGCCCTTTAATATTTTCCCAATCAATATTCGAAATTTGATCAACTGGGATCGTGGAAATGACTTCATCACATAGAAATTCAGAAATATTTCCTGCTTGGTTGACGCTTTTAACTTTCCATCCTTTACCCAGGTTAGTTACTGAAGTTACAGATTCGCTTGTATAAACATGGTCTTGGGCCAAATTTTTTTGAATGAGTACAGCCAATTGGTTCATTCCTTCTGGAAATGATAGGAGTCGAGTCTTGGGTATTTTCTTTTTTGAATTTTTACCTTTTACCATCCCAATCAAAAGAGAACGATATTGTTCCTCCATCCTGAACAGGGCAGGGAATGCATTAGCTAGGTTGAGAGTCTCTGGATCCGAAGCATAAATACCTGAAATAAATGGATTTCCACAATAGTCCAAAGCTTCTTTTCCAAGTCTTCTAGATATAAAGGAAGCCACCGTTTCCATTCCATCCTGGTTTCCTTTGGGAATAAAGGGTTCTAGACACATGCGTAATTTGCCAAGAGGACTAAGGAAGGAACTTGATAAAAAAGAGGTGAAGTTGAGGGGTAGGGAAACAAGCTTTTGATTTCTAACAATAAAGCGTTTATTTGCATTTGGATTTGCATCTAATGCATATTTTAGGACTCCCATATCTTCGAGGATATCACTTGTTTCTTGATTCCGAAGACTTAGGGTATTGGCTCCGTAATCTAGAAGGTATCCATTTTTTTGTTCAGATTGCAAAACCCCTCCAAGTTGAGGACTTGATTCAATCAGAGTTATTTCATGCCCTTGACGCATTTTCTTCCACGCAGTCGATAAACCACTTAGCCCTCCACCAAGAATACAAATCTTTTTATTTTTCATCGATTATGATTTTGGCTTGTGGCATTGATAAAGGTTTAGAGAATGAATAGGTATGATGGATGAATTAAAAAGCAGTTTGTATTTGATTACAAATCCGAAGGAAGCAAAGCCTGGTGAGTTAGTTGCTGCCTTACAAGCGTTGGATGATCATGTGAAAACTTCGAGCGCTGAAATACACCCTCGCTTATTACATTTTCTTCAAAAAAGAAGTTATCAAAAAGCTTGGACTTGGTTACATGGAGGAGAACCTGAAAAAGGAACCTGTGGGAAATGAGTAAAAAAGATCGTAGAAATAAGAAAATTGTCCTTGAAACGAGCAATGATTTTGGGACCAGCCCTTTTTCTTCTATCAACGTTGAAGGGTTATCCACTTTTGTACCCCAAGAGAAAACCTTGGAAACTGATGGATTCAGCACGCCAGAAAGAAAGGTTGTAAAAAGTGAGAAAATTGGCCAAGGAGAGCGTTTGGAGATTCGAAGGGAAAAAAGTGGGCGCGGAGGGAAAACAGTCACAACAGTTAAGCCATTTCCCAGCTACATCGGCCAAGCCCAAAAGGGGAAACTGTTAAAAAAATTAAAAAGCACCTTAGGGACCGGTGGTACTTGGAATCAACAGACAATGGAATTGCAAGGAGACAAAAGAGAAGAAATTTTTGCTTGGATGCAAGCGTCTGGGTTTAAGCCTGTATTTGCTGGTGGGTAATTACCCTCTACCCAAACAATTTAGGTAGTCTGCTTTTCTTGCTCTTTATTTTCTGATTCAGTAGGAACTGAATCTTTAACTGAGGAATCTTCTTTTTTGAAATCATGATCCTCTAAGGGTTCCTGGTTCATGACTTCATTTATGTCTTGTTCCCATTCACTTTTTGCATTTTTAAATTCTTTAACACCTTTACCCAAGGAACGAAAAAGCTCAGGTACTTTCTTGGCACCAAAAAGTAGCAAAACAATTAGGAAAATAAGGATGATTTCCCCGCCACCAAAGTTTCCAATGAAAGCAAGGTATGATGTAGGTAAGTTCATAGCGTACAAACTAGTGTTGAGAGAACTTTGAGGCAACTAATTTAACCATAAATGGTACAAGAAAAAATCTTATGCCTCTTACAATCCAAGTTGCCGCAAGGCTTCTGGTTTCGGCTTATTGACAGAACTTTGGTCAGCCTCAAAGAAACCGTGAAGTTGTCGAATCCGTGTCGGGTGCCTCATTTTTCTTAGAGCTTTTGCTTCAATTTGACGAATTCGTTCACGGGTGACTTTAAATTGTCGTCCTACTTCTTCCAGTGTTCGGCTGTACCCATCCTTGAGACCAAAGCGTAGCGAGAGCACATTCCGCTCTCTTTCAGTCAGAGAGTCTAAAACATCCAAGATCTTTTCTCTTAAAAGCGAGTAAGCTGTCATGTCGTAGGGATTCTCTGCACCTTTGTCTTCAATGAAATCACCAAAGTTTGTATCATCGCTATCTCCAACTGGACTCTGCAAAGAGATGGGCTGTTGTGCCATTTTCATGATACTTTGAACTTTATCCAGAGGTAACCCCATTTCAGTAGCAACTTCGTCAGGAGTAGGTTCATGTCCAAGTTCTTGTAATAATTGCTTTTGTACCTGCATCACCTTATTAAGGGTTTCAATCATGTGGACCGGAATCCGGATTGTACGGGCTTGATCAGCAATCGATCGGGTAATTGCTTGCCGAATCCACCAAGTGGCATAGGTGGAAAATTTATACCCTCTGCGGTATTCAAATTTTTCAACCGCTTTCATGAGCCCCATATTTCCTTCCTGAATCAGATCTAGGAAAGATAAGCCACGGTTGGTGTATTTTTTTGCAATCGAAATAACTAAACGCAAGTTAGCCTCCACCATTTCAGTCTTAGCCTTGTGAGCGAGCCGCATGTAGCGGCGAAGGTCGCGTATGAGTTGAGCTAGTTCGGTCGGATCCATTCTGAATTTCGACTTCGCCTCCTCTAATTCAGCGTAAACGCGCTCCATTTTAACCCCTTTTCGTTTGACCTTAACTGTGTCTTTTTTAGCCAATTCCAAATTGTTTACATTTCTAGTAATTGCTTTCAATTCTGGACCTACTAGCTGTAAAAAGTCTTCGAAAATCTTGAGCTTCAGGCAGCATTTTTTGAATATGGGAGCAAGTTCACTAACGAAATTATTAAAGCGCGTGGTTGAGCGCTTTCGTTGGGTGTCGTTTGTTGCAGCCTCAATACTCTTCCAGGACTTATCAATTTTCTTGTGAAGGTCTTCAAGGGCAATCAATTGCTTGGCAAGATTCTTGAAGTAGGTTTCTCGGCTATCAATTTTCTTGTCAAGAACGACCCGGTCAAATCTTTCTTCTCTAGACAAAAGCTTGCGGCAAATATCCATTTGAAATTCGGTGGTAAGTGAAACCGAATAAATAATTTTGAGGGCAGAGCTTTCTGCCGATTCAATTCTCTTGGAAATATCAACTTCTTCTTCTCTGGAAAGAAGAGGAACCTGCCCCATTTGTTTCAGATACATGCGAACTGGGTCGTCGAGCATGTCACTCTGATTAGAACGAGCAGTTTCCTCTTCGTTTTCCTCTTTTTTCTTCTTGAACTTTTCTACTTCAGCAGAATCTAGAAGTTTAATCTCGAGGTTATTAAAAATTGAAATTACATTCTGCAGTTCCTCGGGTTGAGTCGCAATTTCTGGAAGTGCAGTATCAACATCTTTATAAGTTAAAAAACCTTGTTCTCTGGACAAATGAATAAGTTCTCGCACTTTTTCATTCATCTCATCGTTAAGGGCATGGGGTTCGACATTTTTTTTCAATGTCTTTGCGACTTCTTTAGCCGATGACTTAAGGGCTCTAACCGTTGTTGATTTTGAAGACTTCGGCGCGGGCTTCTCTTTGGTGGACGTTTTTTGGGCCTCGGCTTTACCTTTTGTCGTTGTCGACTTCTTAGCTTTGCTTACGGTTTTTTTGGCTGCTGGTTTATTTTTCAAATGGTCAGATTTTTTCGCTTTTGCTTTTGGCGCTACAGATTTGACCACAGCTGGCTTTGTTTTACTCGTTGATTTACGGGGCTTTGATGTTGGCATGGAAAGTATTAATTCGTGGATGATGAAAAAGATAAAGTGGGAGGAGAGTTACGCTGTTTTCTAATTTCTTTCAATTCATTCCTCAGGTCGATAAGTGTAGATGATTCGGCAGTAGAAATTTGCAGGCGAGAGCGAATAGAAAGTTCTCTTTCTTTGGAACTTCGTAAAAAAAGTACGGCCAAGCACTCGTTGGCAAGTTGAAGGGAAGACTCATTTTCTTTGGTGTCAGCGTCGCTAAATAGGCAACGATGGAAAGAATTGCGTTCATCATCATCATCGAGGAGGTCTTCCATGTGGCTAACCTCCATGGGACCGTCTGCTTTGATTTCAGCAAGTATCTTGGCCAAAATACGACCAGAGACATTGTTGAAATTAAGCCATGTTGGCTCGATAAGGTAGGCAAGTGGCCCGGCGATCCGATCGTCATGCAAAAGAATATATAATAAATCATCTTCTACATTTGTCAATCGTACAGGTCCTTTAATTTCTGATTTTTTGCTTGTAGGTTCGGCGTTCTGAAATTGATATTTTGGTTTTTTATTTCGTTCAAATAAGTCGTAGTCTTTCTTTACTGCTTCGTTGGAAACACCCAATTGGACACCAAGTTCTTTTAGATGTGTTTCCTTTATCACAAATGAATCCAATTTCGTGAAGGATCGGAACATAAAATCACATATATTTTTTCTGATATTTGGATTATGGCGGTCCTCTTGATCCGCAAGGTTTTCCACAACATATTGTACCATGGAAGTAGATGCAGATAGAATTTCTGATAGTTTAGCTTTACCAAATTCCAAGAGGATTTGATCGGGATCACTACCTTGGGGGAGGGTGGCAAAGCGGGCGTTTAATCCACACTCCATAAAAATAGACACATACTTAAGGCCCGCTTTTCTTCCAGCTTCATCTCCATCGAGCAGACAGATGATATTTCTCGGGTTTGATTTCTTTAACAAACCAGCTTGTGACTCCGTAAATGCTGTGCCCTGAGGAGCAATTACTGTTTCAAAACCTTCGATGTAACACCGAATCGCATCGAGTTGGCCTTCAACCAGTAAAAAGTCCTGATCTTGTTTGAGGGCTTTATTAGCAAGATGTAAATTAAAAAGGATCTGACTTTTTTGGAAAATAGTTGTTTCTGGTGAATTTATATATTTGGGTGCTTTTTTGTCTCCCCATTCAGGTGTTACCGACAATTTACGGGCGGTAAAACCACAAATTCGTCCTAATTTTTCGTAAATGGGAATCATCAGTCTACCTTGGAAATTAGCAACCAATTTCCCTTGTCTTAGTTTTTCCCGAAAAAGTCCTGCTTTGGAAAGAATTTCCTTAGAGAAGCCTTGGCTAGCCAAGTGATCCCCAAGAGAAAATTCATTCGTGGGAGCATATCCTATCCCAAAAGCTTCCGCTGTTTTTTTATCAAATTTTCTCTCTTGGACCCAATATTCCCATGCAACCGTGCTTTCAGTAGATTTTGCTTTCAGTTGTTGCATAAACCACTTCATAGCCTCTTCATGGATGGCATGCAGTTCAGCCCGAATTGACTTAACAAAGGGCTTGGAATGATCCCCTTTTTCATATCGTAGCGGAATGCCGAATCGTTGTGATAAAAACTCAAGTGCCTCTTGAAAATCAAGATTTTCTAATTTTTGAACAAAGGAAATGGCATCTCCGGTTTCCCCCGAACTGAAGCATTTAAAGAATCCTTTTTGTGGATGCACATAAAAGGAAGGAGTTTTTTCTTGTTGAAAGGGGCTAAGACCTACCCAACTCGAACCACTTTTTTTGAGTTCGACATAGGAGCTGATGAGATCAAAGAGATCAATCCTTTCTTTGAGTTCATTAATAAATCCATCAGCTAGTCTTGGCATAGTTATTTTGTGAGTAATTGAAATTACAGGGATTGAAGCTTAAATAGTTCCAACTTTGCTTGCTGATATAATCCAGAACTTTCAGGTACCAATTTTAATACCTCATTATACAATATGCTAGCAGTTACCGGCATTTTTTCGACTAGGTGATAGCGACGTGCTAATTCCCATAGAATTTCCGTGGACTCGGGAAATAATTCTTTTGATTTTTCTAATTCCGCTAAGTATCTCTTGGCCGGTAAAGTTTCCCGAGCTATGCGGAGATAGTCTAGTCGTGTAACTAAGTCGAAAGGATTATGCCTGATTGCTTCCAGTATGGTCATTTCGGCTTCCCTTTCTTCTCCCAGTTGAAAATGAGCCTGGGAGCAAAGCCTCCATGCTTCTGCATCTGCTGTATTGGCTTTGAGGGCTTCGCGAGCATGATACAGCGCTTGTGTGTAACTCGAATTTAAGTAAGCAGTACGACTCTTCTCGAGCGATGATTGCTCAATTTCTTCTTCAGCAGGTTTGGCAAATGCATCGGCCAAATTAAGAGAAGGGGAGGAGGGAGGTGCGGACAGTGATATGTCGGACTGAATATCGTTTAGGTTTTCTTGAGCATCAGTAGGAGGGGGAAGCTTTGAACCAGATGAAACGACTCTCTTCTTTACAGGGTTGACTTCCGATAGCAGGGCTTTCGCCAAAACCGAAACTCTTTGTTCATCCGTTGGAATACCGGCATCAAGGAGGTCGGCAAGCCTTCTTCGCCTTAATAGACTGCTCACTTCAGGGCTAATATCACTTGAGTCAATGCTCCCAGGGTGCGTTTTTTCAATGGCAAGGCAGAGCGACTCAGTTTGATCTTCATCTTGTTCAATGAGGCTGATTCGCAATAGGCCTAAAAGAGGCTTAGGACTAATTCCGTTTTCTCTTTTAGCGGATTCACGGAACCAACGGGCAGATTGTGCCCATAACTTTTTATCATAAAAAAGGTTAGCTACAGTTAATGCATCTTCGTGGTTACAAAGGTCAGGAACTCGGGAAAATGCATTGATGGCTTCCGTTTTTTTATCGGCCTCCGCTAAAAGCCTGGCAAAGGTTAACCAGACATCTTTTTCTTGTGGAAAATGCCTGAGGAACTTATCAAAATTAATCTCGGCATTCGCTTTATCTCCAGCAAGGAGGTGAGCTTCTGCGGTTTCTAGATGTATTTCTTTGGTCGCACCACAGGATACTGCCTGCTCAAAACGAAAAGCAGCTAATGGGTGGTTTTTAATATCCGCTAAGGATCGTCCCAATTGGATAAGGATTTCCTGAGAATTTGGAAATTCTTCATTGAGATTCCGGAGAAGTCGAATTGCACCCTCAGCGTCCCCTTCAATTCGCTTCGAAATCGCTTGAGAGAGATCCGGTTTTTTTTTCTTTTCAGGTTGGACCGGGACAAAAATTTCGGGTTTTTCTTCTAACGGCTCATCACAACCAAAAAGCACAAGCATGATTGACCCGTACAAGATGATTGATAAGCATAATTTGGCTTGGAGCATGAAATGTTTTTTTCAGATGATTTTTAAACGTGAAGCAATGGTATTAATTTACTTGTTTGGAATGATAACTTGTTTGTTTGCCGAGATGCAAAACATTACACAAAAAAAGCTCTCATCAAAAGAGGAATTTGATCATAATCGATCCTTTGTTTTTGTTGGTAAAAGTTCCCCTAGTGCTCGTGGCCTTTATGAATCTATGGTTCCTCTTCTGAATTCCATGGAAAGCGTTGGGGAAATAAAAATTACGCCTGAAAGTTTTCCAAAAATCATTATTAAACTAGATACTTCTGCGGCTCCAGGTTTACATTCATCCAGTAATCTTGTAGACGCGACACTCGAATTTTTACGGCAACGAGGATATTCAAAAGACAAAGTTGAACTTTTGTGTTTCAACTTCGATCAGCTCGTTCGGTCGAAGGCTTACAGTCTGCAAAGCCAATATCGGAAATATAAAGGGTACAAGATTCGAACACCATTGGATGTAGGATTTTTTACAAGTGAATGGTTTCATGATAGCCCCATGCCCCCTCAGGTTCATGACCGAGCCAAATTCTTCCTTCAATTTCCAAATGATCTAAGTAAGAGAATAGAAGAAGAAAGAAAAAGTTATATTCCAGCAGCCTTGCTTGATTCTCAGACCTACTGGATTAACCTTGCGGTAGTGATGGATGATACAAAACTTGGGCTTAATGGGGCGGCATCCAACATGTCGCTCGATTTGGTGAGTAATTCCCAGCGTTTTCGACAGGATTCGACTCTGGGTGCAGCTGCAATCACAGAAATTCTAGCCATCCCCGAAATTTGGGAGAAAAGGTTATTTTCAATTGTAGATTTATTTAAATATCAATTCGCAGGAGGAGGAGATTTTAATGCTGAGTTTATTGACTCTGCCCCTATTTTACTCATTAGCCAAAATCCATTTTCTGTTGACTCTGTCGCATGGAAATTGATCGCAAAATCGAGGGAATTGAGAAAGTTGTCCACTCGAAGTAAGGAGGAAGCTTTGATCTTTAAGTATGCTGAAAGTTTAAACCTTGGCAGAGTCGTTGAGCCCAAAGTGATAAGGTTTCCATCGGCAACCCAAAGATGAGCAAGCCATATTGTATTTTTGTTTTGTCCATTATTTTTTATTTGCCCTGGTCGAATGCTTCATCTTGGTCCAACTGGTTAGGTCCTAATTACACAGGCTCAATAGATGGTGCTGACATCGAGCCACCAGCCGCCGGTACAGAATATCTTCAATTATGGGTGAATAAAATAGGAACTGGCTGGTCCTCACCTATTGTGACACAAGGAAAAGTTATTTTACATGACAGGTTGGGTGGATTTGAGAGAGTGCAATGCTTGGATGCTTTGACTGGTGACAAATTATGGGAGCATTCTTTTGAGTCTGACTACCGGGATAATTTTGGGATGTCATCTGGTCCGCGATCTACTCCTGGAGTAAAGAATGGAATTATTGTAACTCACAGTCCCAATGGATTAGTTCATGGGATAAGCTTGGCCGGTGGTGATGTTTTATGGAAAAGAGATCTAAGGGCAGAATATCAATCTCCCAAAGGTTTTTTTGGTCGCTGTTCTTCTCCTCTGTTAATTGGTAAAAAAGCTATTTTGGAGGTGGGAGGGGAGCAAGCGGGTATTGTGGCTTTTTCATTACAGAATGGAGAAACATTATGGGAATCAATACCTCGAGCAGCAGATTATGCATCCTGTGTTCCCTTTAAATATAAGAATGCCGACTTGATTTTAAATTTTATGCGAGATGGATTAATTGCTGTAGATGCGTTGACTGGAAAAGAGCGTTTTTTTTCTTCTTTTCGCTCACAGATCAATGCATCTGTTCATGCGGCAACTCCCTTAGTCATAGGAGATACGGTGTTTTTGAGTGCGTGCTATGAGTTGGGAGCAAGTGTATGGAGACTAACTGGAGAAAATGATAAGAGCTTTTCATCAATGTTTACAAAAAGGTGGGCTAAAAAAGGCGTCCTTGATTCCCACTATTCTACCCCTGTGTACTACCAAGGGTATTTATTCGGAGTTCATGGCCGGCAGGAGCATCGCCCTCAATTAAGGTGCATTGAATTAAGCAGTGGAACTGTTCAATGGAGCAAGGAGGGTCTAGGTGCAGGTAATCTTTTGAGGGTTGGGAATAAAATTATATTCCTTTCAGAAACTGGTGAACTTATCTTATTTCAAGCCCAATCAAAGTCTTTTGATATCCTTCACCGTCAACAAGTTCTTGGACGGGGCAGGGCACACTTTGCATTCTCTGAGGGTATGCTTTTTCTACGAGATGAACGACGCCTTGTTAGTATACAAATTTCACCAACCAATTTCCCCAATCTTTGAATATTTATCCCTTAACCAAACCGGGAATTTGAAGCGAGTACTTACCTTCGGCAGTCCTGAATAATACGGAGGAAAATTTCTCTTAAATCATGCATCCGGAGGTCAGTTTCTTTAATATAATTTGTATAAAATTTTTCACTATGATGGGAAAAAAGCCGATTTAACCGCATCGATTCATTAAGGGCGGAATGTGCTTTTTTAAGGTGACAGATTGCGAGAAGGAAATCACCCAAGTCCAAGCAGTTGGCGGCAAGTACACAATGTTTCTCAGCGTCTGCCAAACTACTTGAATAACTCCATGAAAGGCTCGCTTCAGGGAGTTTACGATTATTTCGCATCAGTTGATCCCAGGCTGCACGCAAGTATGAAAATAATGCGGTTGAAGATATATAAACAGGGTGCCGATGAATGGTGTAAGGATCCATTTTACGAACTTCTTCAATATCAACTGGACGAATTTTTTGAAGATCTTCATCATCCATGTCAATTTCATCCATCGAAGACCAGTCATCCCGGTGCCAGCCCATAATGGTTGCGGTCGCATCTAATCGATCTGGGTCGCTCTTTACTTTATTGTAAGCAGCAATAAAACGAGCTACTTCTTTATCTGAGTTTCGAAGAAACTTTTGCCAATCAGCTTCGTTCCACGCAATATCTTCATGATCATCCCAATCTCCATCGTGGTTGCTTTCAAATTCGTATTGGCTCATTTTGAGAAAAAATTACAAGAATGTATTTATATGTTTTCAGCCTAGAATTGAATAAGGTCAATTTATTTTTTTTGGTTTTAAAAAAGTACGATCTAACTTTAAATATAAATGAGATGTAAAATAATTTACTCAGGGCGTGTACAGGGCGTTGGTTTTCGTTGGAATGTAGCAGATGTAATTGCAAGCTTTGCTCTGACAGGAATGGTTAAGAATTTAGACGATGGCACGGTTCAAGTCATTCTCGAGGGAAAGCAAAATGAAATCAACCTAGGTCGAGATGCCATTGAGGAGAGAATGAAAGGCTATTGGGTTCGAAACGAAATTGAATGCCAGGAGGAAGCACCTCACTTTTCTGAATTTTCAATTCTTAGATAAGTCTGGCAAGCAGGAGTTGAGGCTAAGAATAGCCATAGCGGTTCCGTAAGGCTTGTGGTAGTTATATAAGGGGAAATCCCACCATGAACCATCTTTTTCTTGAAGCGGTAAAAGGATTTCTGCCATCTTTATTTGATACTTTTGTTTTTCTTTTGTGGGTAAGGTGGTAATGCAATGTGAGGCATAGAGGTGGCCATAATAAAAAAAGTACCCAGCAACAGCGAACCAAGATTCATGCGGGATTGGTCTTTTTCTTGCCACATCTAACCATCCATTTCTTGCAAACAAACGATCTAAGCAAAGCAAGTGGATCTGGTCATTAATACTTGGATCTCCCCATATTTGCAGAGCATAATTGCATGCATGGGAGCGACCTAAACTTCCAGCTGGGCGATTGATACCCCGACGAGGACGATACTTTAGATATTCACCGTACAGGTAACTATGATCCGGCAATTTTTGCCGGTGAATGGCGGAGAGGGCACGGGCTACAAGTTTCGAAGGTACATTGACACCAACCTTTTCAGCATCTTTAAGGGCCACTAAAGCGGTAGCATTCACAAAAGAGATGGAAGAACCTGATGGTTTCTTGGTTTGGGCTCTAAAATCATAATAACCCCATCCGCCGTCAATTGACTCATATTTTTCAAGCATATTCACCTGCTCTTGAATGATCCCACTAATTTGCTGCTTGGTTTCTTGATCTTGTGTTTTGGAGTAGTGAAGGCAGAGGGCTTGGATCCCGAAGGCATGAGACCAAACATTGTAAATAGCCATAGGAGTGGCTCGCCTAAGATTTGGAAGTTCTTGGAGTAAAAAGTTAGTGCCTTTACTTAGGCAGGCCTTGAATTGTTCACTCGTTGATTTAGTTTTGAGCAGAGCAGAAATACTTAATGCAGAAACTGCCATGCGGAATGCTCGGTGCGATCCAGGGATTGGTGCGTAAATATTGAGACCTTTGGTTTTCGTAGCTGAACCCCAAGAGCCGTTTGGATTTTGGTTTTTTAATAAAAAGTCACATCCCTTATCAATGGCCGACTGAGATGTCTTGGCCAAAGCATGGTTGCTTGCGTTGCTTGAGTTATGGAGTAGGAAACTTAGGCAAAAAGTAAATAATGGGATGAATTTCAAGAACTGGGTTTCTCTTTTAGCACTTTATCACGCCTTGATATTCCTTGGATAATTTCTGTGACTTTAGCTGTTTTTCGACCCGTTTCAATAATCCGTTTTTTGACCTTACCAGACTTACCGAGAACAAAAACATATTGAATCTCAGGATCATGATCTTCCGTAAAGATAACATTGGATGGAAGTAATAGGGCATTTTTTTTCTCGTAGGCCGTTAAAGAAAAATTGCAAGATGTGCCAGCCCTTGGCCGGGTAGCATCCCGGGGTAAGGAAAAGTTTACATAACCGGTGTAGGTTCCAGGAGAATCCGCAGTCGTACTTATTCTTGTTACTTTGGCAGAGTACTTTGATTGCGGATCGGACATAAAGACGATTTTACCTTCTTTTGTCGTATTCAAGGAGGGTAAGTGTGTTTCCGGTATGTTTATACAGGCTCTGATCTTATTTCCAGGACATAGGGTCAAAACCGGTTCATGTGCTTTAAGGTTTCCCCCTTTTTGTAACTTATTTAGGAAAGGCTGAGTACCTGACCATTTTCCCCTGATAAAAGTACCCCAGTACAATGTGCCATTTGCCGGGCTCTTGATTATCATATTTTTGAGGTCTTGGTTAAGGTGGGACTTTTTTTCAATGATAATTTCCCGCTCCTTATTTAAGCGTGAAAGCTGAAATTTCTGGATTTTAATTTTGGCAGGGTTCGTTTTTTGCTGTGCTTGGAAATGAAGATTTTCTCTTTCGACGCTACCCCTCAAAGTTTCCAGACTTCTAGGTTTTCTTAGCTGATTAAACTCTTCAACCTGTCTTTCCGCTGATTCAACATAAAACTGCATGTACTGTATGTCATTTTTTGCTCTTTGAAGGATAATTTCTTCCGTTTCCTCAGTCAGGTCATCTTCCTGATACATTTGCTTCAGTTGATTGAATTCTTCCAGAGAATAGAGCAAGTAGTCTTGGTATCTTTTGAGGTTCATCTCCACGGATTTTTTTTCAAACGGGAGGTCATTGATTTGGAAGCGTTTAAGGTCTTCTCTGCCATATTTTTCAGCTCTTTTTATTTCCTTCAGGCGTAAAGGAAGCAATTTTTCTGCAAGTTCAATTTCTACTTGTAGGATGTTACGGTCGGCGTCCAACATCGATAAATCGTGAGAAAGGGATTCCACTTGCTGTTTGATTTTTTGATCGTCTAATTTCAAGAGAACATCTCCTTTTCCTACGCTTTTACCGTGAATGGGAGGTTGGATTACTTTAAGGTCATTCCAGTGGAAGGATTTTACAGATAATGGAATTGATTCGGTGTCTTCTATAAATCCATTGAGAGTCAATTGAATTTTAAAATGTTTCGATTCTGGGCTAATGGTTGCAGGAAGTTTTTCTTTTTTCTCCGTTTTACCTTCTTTAGCGGTAGGGCTTTTTGAGGCTTTAGTCATGTTTACATCAACATTTTTGGCTGAACCAAAAGAAAATTGACATGATAAAAAAGCCAATAAAAGAGCATGGCTGAATTTATGTATGAAGTGTAAAGAAATAGTGTTCATGGTATGGAGGGAGTAGATGTTTAAACTACAGACTCCTCTTTCTTGAACGACAGCAATAAAGTTTCAAGTATCAATTGTACAAGAAAGATCAGGGTAATTGAAATCAAAGAATTTTGAGCAAAAAAAATGGCCCTTTCGGACCGATTTATTGAAAAAATATAATGGGTAGTTAAGCCTGTTCGACTTCTAAAGGAAATGATAGTTTCCCACCGTTACGAGCAACCATTCTTAATACTGCTTGCATACTTTTTTCGACTAGAAATTCTTGTTCAACTCCTAGCTTTTCAGCGGTTTCCTTGAGGTCTGCTACAGGTATAGAAGTAAGCTTGCTGGTGGTAATGGTTTCTTGCTCGGCAGCAGGGGAAGATTCCTGCTCTGGTAATCGAGAACTTTCAGCATCCGAGGTTTTAAGCTCAGTTTGTTGGATCCGGCTGGATGTAGGTTTCATTGTAGTAATAGGGGTGGATGTAGAAGATGACGAATCGCTGGTAGCTGGTGTATTATAATCCGACTCTGAAAGAATCGGTGAGGGCGACTCAGCTAAAGTAGAAAAAGAGGAAGAGGTGGTCGCAGATATTTGTTGGATATCGGTGGCATCATTCCTTGAAATTCCATTTTCAGGTACGGCGCTGGAATCTTGCGTTTGCTTTCCATTTAATTTGCGACCAAGTTCTTCAAAATATTCTTCTTGTTCTAGGTTGTCTAATCTTTCCTTTGCAATTTCCAATTTGTCATCAATCTCAGAAATATCAGATTCCAAATTAGAGACAGGAGCCTGGACAAGTTCAGAAGAAACTTTTAAACCATCTTCAAGAGCGGAAATTCGCTTTTGTAATGCCTCTTTTTGGGCATGAACTTCGGTGATCAGTTCATGGGTTTCATCTCTTTTCTGGGCAATTGACAGTTGGTTTTCAAAATCGAGCCTTTGCTTCGATAATTCATCGATTGCCCACTTTAATGATGATGTTTTGTCGTTTGGCACAACTTAACTATTAGACGATCCTTATGTGAAATCAAGAAATTACAGACAAGTTAATAAAAAAATTATATAACCTCGACTCATGCCTAATGTAAGTTTTCTAGAAGTCTTTGATACAATTTGTTATATTTATTGGAATTTTTTTCGAAAATGAAATTTTCTTCAAAATATTGATAGGCATTTGCAGCATATTGATTTTTTTCCCCATCGTTTATGCAGCTCTCAAGTAACTTGGCTAGGGAGGTTGCCGACTCGTTAGTAAAAAGCAAACCTGTAGTCTTATGCTTGATAGCCTCACTGTGTTCGCTAGTGTTCGAGGCTAGCACAGGCACTTTTTCCGCAAATGCTTCCATCATCGTAAGGGGTGGGGCACCCTCGGATAGCGAAGGGCAAACCAGGAGATCTAGGAGTGATATATACTCTCTTCCATTAGGCTTGTAATCTAAAAAGTGGACTTTGTCAGAAATACCGTATTCAGCACATAAAATCTTTAATTCCTGAATGGCTGTTCCCTCTCCAATAAAAAAGAATTGATAGGGTAAAGATACGGGTAATATGTTGAGGGCTTCAATGATAAGTCTTTGGTTTTTTCTTTCATCAATTGTGCCAACGCAACCACCGATAAAGTGGCCTTTAGATTTAAGTCTCTTTACTTTTTTTATACCAGGATCATCTTCAACTGGAATTAGTTTTTGAGTACTAGATACTCCATTGTAGATGGTGGAATGATTAGCATGCTTGAGCCCATTCTTGACCAGAACTTTTTCAGAGCTTTTAGAGACAGTTACTACTCTATCCAGTAAATTTAAAATGGAAATATCCTGATTCTTTTGAAGCTTTGTTTTGAAAATACCCCAACCATGCATGGTCTGGAGCACAGGAATTCTTTTACTAGCTTTGGTGGCTGCAATCATGGCAATAAGGCTTGGAGTACCAGCATGGCTATGGATGAGATCAACCTCATATTTAGTGATAATGTCTACCAATTGATTGGAGGCAGATGTTATGTTATTTAGTTCCCTCTTAAATGTAGATTCAAGAAAAATTACAGGAATACTTTTCTCATGCAATAGATCTAGGTGAGCAGAATAGTTCGAATAGTTTCCGGTGCTTTTTTTCGTACAAACAACCCATATGTTATTGCCCCTGCTTTTTTCTTTGACTGCAAGATCGGCAATAACTTTCCCGGCACCGCCTTGTAGGAATGTGGAAATGTGAAGGAGATTCATACTTAGATATGAAAAATACTAGAATTTGGTTGGGTTTGCCGGATTTGATCAACCACGGATTTCCTGTGTATGGAGCTCATACAAAGAATAAATGCACACCTGCCCAAATCCTTTTTTCCAAGAAAGGCATGTGGGGAGGAAATTGGAAATTTGCTATTTGGAATCTTCTCCTTGTTTGAATCCAATAAATAAACGGAAAGATTATTTTGTTTTTTTAAGACTCCCATAAGCCATTTAGCTTTTTCATTAATTCCCCAGATGAAAACTTTTGAATATCGTGGTAATCTATCCGGATTAATTCCTTTTAAATAGGTTTGATTAAATTTTTTGACATCAAAGTAAAACAGTCCGTTTGCCGATAAATTGTTTTCGATCTTAGTTTCGCATCTTTTGAGGTATTCAGATTTGACTCCTTTTAGCTCCATTTCTGTAGGAAATGAAATGGTGGAACCAAAAAGTATGAAGGGTTCAGTTTCCAAACCTGATTGCAAAACCTTTTGATTATGAACTGCAATTTGACATTTCTTTTCCTTCGCTATCGTAAGAAAGTCAGGTGAGACTTTGTTTCCCAGAATAGAATCAACCAATGCCTGGTTGTTTATAAGTCTGGGGCTTTTACTTTTCTGCTTTGATAAAAACTGATGAAATTCAAAATTAAAAGCAGGCTGCCCTTCTGCAAATTGTGGATAATAGCAAAGGGATCGAATACTAAGGTCTAGTAGATATTCAGTGCATTGATTCCCTGGTTTCGCAAAAATATTAGGCTGAAAATGATCATATACAGCTTGAATAACTTCAACATTTTGAAGAGAGGGTAGTAGGCGTTTTTTTTCTACCAGTGCCTGGTTACCTTTAGTGGATAAAGCAGCCTGATGCCAAAGCATCTCTCCTTTTGCAAGCGGGACGTATCTTGACTTTACTCCACCAACTAGTAGGCGTAAGGCAAATTCATAGTCACCGATTACATGATATTCCGGATCAAAAACTCCGAATTGGGGATGAAGGTTGGCCCGCCACATCGGTTGTGCTCCATATGGGTAATGCAGAAAAAGAGATCCATGGAAAAAATGCTGGGAATCACATACAACCTCATCTCCTTTTTTTTCTTCATCCTCTAATGAAAAAACTTTTTTCATTTTTCCATATACCAGCCCTAGGTCTTTTTCTTGATCCAAGGCATCACTAAGCTTTTTGAGACAGTTGGTATCATGGCGATCGTCGGTATTGGCATTGGTCAAATATTGACCTTTTGCCATAGAAATGCCTCGGTTCCATGCCTTATACAAAGATTCTTTGTTTTCAGTACGAAAATATTTAATGTGATCCCATTCTTTTTGGAATGATTCGACAATCGTTTTTTCTTGTTGAGTTGATCCACTATCAACCACAACTACTTCAAGATTCCCAATTTTGTAGAGTGATTGGCTTATCAGGTTTTGTAGGCAACCAGCGAGGTAGGTAGCAGAATTGAATGTTGATACTATGGCGCTAACTTTCAATCGTTGAAATATAACGCCTCTTTCGTTCTTTGATTGGGCAGGATATACTGATCATGGGCCACAACATCTTTGACCAAATAAGTAAGAAGTCGGATCTTTTAGGACCTAGGTGTTTGATCTGCATCTGATTAAACTCCGCTGTTTTATAAAAGTTTTTTTAAAATCCTCAAAGTCTTTAGTTCTCGAAAAATTTTCAGTGGTTAAGCCAAAATTTTGTAAATACTCAGATCCGAGAGAGTGAGCATATCCTTGAATGAAATCTTGAAAGTGAGGTGCGATCTGTTGATTTCGCTTTTCCTGTCCGTTTAAATATGGGTCACCATATTTGCCGCAAACTTTTAAGTTGTTGGAAATATTTAAGAATGCTTTTTGAAATGGCACCCCAACCCATTTGTACAAATCTCCTGTAATTTTTTCAGTATTTTTTATCAAGTCTTGATAAGACAGGGATAGAATATTTTTTTGATCTTTGTGCTGATTGATGAAATTCGTGATTTGTTGCGGAGCAAAAAGGAGATCGCGAGCCAAGTACTGTAGATCGTTTAAAGTTTTTAGGTTCCAAGCTTTTATCATCGACTCAACAACATCAACTGGATTCCTTTGAAGAAGTATATATCTTGCTTTTGGAAAAAGAGCATATAATTCATCAAGAATTTCCCAGTATCGAGGGGTTTTGTCGATGATCAAAGAAAAACCTTCGAGCATTGGGCTGTAATGAGCAAAGGCAAATTTCTTTAGTTGTTGCAGTTGGTTAATCTTAAATTTCGCACAGTAATCATTGAATGCATCTGTGGCCATTGCATGATCATAATCCGCTTTCTTGACCGTAGAAGGTTTGAGTAAGGGGGATAACCTCAGCATCATCCAGGATTCACTCGAGGTATTGATTTGTAAATTGTTGCTTAGCAGGCTTTGCAGGTAGGTAGAGCCCGACCTCGGTTGAGAAATGATAAAGATTAAATTTTGATCATTCATAATTTTTAAAGAACTACAAGTGAGCTTTGATCATCATGAAACCAAGACCCTTACCAAAACCTTAGAGAAAACGATAGACGCTGGTATCTAGAAGCTTTAATACTTCTTCTATTGATTCAGGTTGGATGGTATTCTCTTCGATGGCAGCAAATATAAACGGAGAAATATCATTGGAATGGTCTGAGAATTTTTGGCATATTTCTCTGGCATTAGATAAATAAGTTTCCTTTTTACTTTGAGCGGCAAGGATAGAGAAAATCTGGGCGAAAAAATATGGTTCAATTGCGCTTAGGTTAATCTTTCCCTTTTGGGTTGAAATCTTGCCAGCCAGAACAGAAGCTTCATCTTTGTTGTTTAGCAAAAGGTTTGTACACAACATCATAAGTAGAGTAACCTGGCTGTACCTGGAGATGTCTTTTGCATTCATAGAGGTGGTTATTTTTTCCGCCAGTGTGAGTTTCTTATGTAATAGGCAGTGAATCACACATTTAAATAAAAAGGGATAGTCCAAGGTTTCATCTAAGTAAGAGACTTCTTTTGCGCTAAAGCTTTTCTTATCAGGGGATAAAATAGATTGCAGTATGTCTGTCTTTTCAAAGATCACAGGTGGCAGCTCCTGCTTTGATTCTTGAAACCACTTTTCCAAAAATAATTTGAGGTTGCCCGGGGATGGTAAATGATTCAGTAAGCAAAAGTTGAAGAATTTATAAAAACGTAATTTATCGGAGGAACCGTAAAGCTTATGAAAGTTTTCAGAAATCCATTTTGGATCCTTGGTGTAAAGGGCGAAAAGTAATTTAAATTCAACCTCGATATTAAGATTTTGTAGTGAAAGCAAAAACTTGGTTTTGCGCTGATTTTCTTTTCCAAAAGAAAGAATTGAAAAACATACTAATCTTATCAGCCTGATTCTATCTTGAAAAAGTAAGTTTGTCTGAAGTTGGGAATAAATAGCGTTATGAAATAAACTCTCTTCACTGCCAATAATTCTGGTAAAGGAGTTAACCAACGGATCAGAAGTTTCTTCCTCTAGAAATAAGGCAATAACCTCTTTTGCATAATGGAATAAAAATTCATGTAAATTAGGTTCCTGTTGCTCAGTTTTATGAATTAACCTGAAGTGAGTTATCGCATTGTATAAAAAATGAAACCGTAAAGTTCTTTCCGAAGCAGTAAATGGGTTAACATGTTCAAATGCTTCTTTTTGAAGGGATAAGTGATACTGAGATTTTTGGGTTTCCCTAATCGCTCGAAGAGAATTGGACGCTTGCAAACGACGAGGACATTTGAGTACCCCAAGGTCAGTAAGGGTCTGTGAAATACTGTCAGGAAATTTATCTTTCTGCTTCGAAAGTGAAGCCGGCTGGGGCTGGGAGATTTCCTTTTCAAAAAGACTCTTGAATTTTTTACGGATTGAAAATTCTTTATTCTGATCAAAAAATAACCTCAGTTCCAGCTGGTTGTAAGAGAGGAAGAATCTTTCTATTGAGTAATGGGGCGGGCGTTTTAAAATTTTTAAATCAATAGAATGAGTCCGGCAAAAATCGGCAATAAAATGCGAAAGCGAAGCAGGAAGGTTACTCACTATAAACCTAGTTCCGTCCGCAAAATTAAGGGCCTTATAAATTTTTTCAATCGAGGCCAATTCACTAATTTCAACAATTTTAAAATCTTTGCTTTGGTGAAAGGTCTTAAGGTAGATGTCATCAATTTCAGTATGATTACAGTTTGATTTTGAATCAGTAATGAAGCAAAACGATGGAGCATCTGAAGACTGGGTTGGAATGAAATCATCAATGTCTCCATGGGGCAGGAAAATACTTAGCTGTAAGAAATACTCAAAATCCTGAGCTGTAAGCACTGGTTCCACTTCAGCAGGCAAAAGGTCGCATATTAAAAAATTCACTTTTGCTTTCTTTGCCCAATCTATTTGCTCGGCAAGACTGATGCCATTAATTCCGCCTAAAAAACAACCATATCGAGTCCTGATTTCTTTTACTTGGTAAGAATCTAAATGATCTGGTGTGTCAGCAATTAAAACAACTTGATCTTCACCTAAGCAAGAAGGACCCGTAAAATCCTGAATATCATGCCCTTTTTCAATAATATCGTTCTCCTCCAGATCGAAGTCAGAATCATTTTGCAACACAAACAGGGAGGCTGCTTCTTCTTTCACTAGATTTTTGAGTAAAGGTATCCAAAGAAGTATTCTCGGGGAGCTTACTTTTTTAGTTAGTAAAGCAATCTTTTCAGGTAATATATCCATTTTTTGTAAGTTAAATGGTTTCTAGGCGTTGAAAACGAAAAATTTTAGTTGGAAATCGACAATATTTCATCAATTTTGTAGAAATTAGTAAATGGCGATTGAAAAGATAGTGGTAGTGGACGATGAGTTGATGATTCGCAAAGCATTGGAAACTCAACTGCGAAATAAAAGATATTCTGTCGCTTCGACTGGCAACCTTAAAGGTGCCCGCAAGATTTTAGCGAGGGATTCTTTTGACCTTGTTTTTCTGGATTTACGACTTCCGGATGGTGAGGGAACAGACTTACTTGAAGAAATAATGGCAAAAGCTGACGGACCAATGGTAGTCATGATGACTGGTTACGGATCTGTTGAGTCTGCCGTCTCTTGTATGCAGATGGGGGCATTTGATTATGTGGTCAAACCATTTTCATTTGATCAAATTGAGGTCGTTGTCGATAAAGTGGCATCTTTTGATAAAATGAGGAGGGTGACCAAGTATTACGTCGAGGAAAGTGATAGTCGGTCATCTGATATCGTTGGGGAGAGTAATCCAGTGAAAGCGTTGAAAACTTTGGTCGATAAAGTTGCGAAAACCGAAGCGACCGTACTAATCTCTGGGGAAAATGGTACAGGCAAGGAATTAGTGGCTCGTGAATTGTATCGGAACAGCCTGCTGGCCAAACAACCTTACATCCGGGTAAATTGTGCTGCGATTTCTGAAACACTGATGGAGAGTGAGTTTTTTGGGCATGAGAAAGGTTCGTTTACCGGTGCAACGGAGCGACGAGAAGGTAGGTTTGAGTTGGCAGATGGAGGGACTATTTTACTCGATGAAATTAGTGAGATTTCTCCCGCTCTTCAGGCTAAGCTTCTTCGCGTTTTACAGGAAAAAGAATTTGAACGGGTTGGCGGAAATAAAACCATTCAAGTCAAGGTGCGGGTACTTGCTACCACGAACCGAAATTTATTGGAGGAAGTGAAAGCAGGGAAATTTAGGGAGGATTTATATTATCGCCTTAATGTTTTCCCTATTTCTGTGCCCCCACTCCGTGACCGGGATGAAGATATTCTGTTACTTGCTAAAACCTTTCTAGTCCGCCATAAAACAAGGCATGGGATAGAAAAAATATCGTTCTCTCCAAGCTGTGAGAAGGCTATCATCGCTCATGAATGGCCGGGTAATGTAAGGGAACTTGAAAACGCTGTGGAAAGGGCCGTAATTCTTGCGGATGCAGGCAAACCATTGCATGGAGAGCTTCTTGGGCTTGGGCATTTAAGCAATATTAAGCCAGCCGAAGAGGTCACCCCTTCTTTAGCTTCTGAGGTTGAGTCCATTGAAGAAATTGAAAAAATGCACATTACTAAAATTTTGCAAAAATGTGATGGGAACAAAACCCATGCTGCGAAAAAGTTAGGCCTTAATGTAAGAACTCTTCGTAATAAAATTAAACAGTACGAAATCGAAAATTAGACAGATAATAAGGTTTATATAAAAGCGATTGAAGCCTTTTGAAATTCTTATTCGTTGAAAAGCATGTTGACCAAATTGGGATCTTTAGAATCTGTGATGTCAATGATTTGGTTCCCATCAAATGGCTTACCACCTAAGATCGAGAATTGAACCAATTTTCCTCGGTCAAATTCTCCCTCTTCCCAAAGCATTCCTTGATCATTCCATTTGGAAATAGTTCCATGATATTTCCCATTGCGATATCGTAGTACAGCCTCTTTTCGTCCTTTATCATCCAAGGCGGTTACTGTTCCGCTGTAGAGCTCTTCAGTTGCCCGGATGTAGAGTATCCCTCCACGCTTCGGGTCGCCCGCAAATTTAAAATAAAATTCTGAGCCTTTACCTTCCCAGGTTTCTAATTGAATAGCATCAAGGCTTCGCCCGCTTTCCACCGCTCCTTGATCTGGGAATCGACCAAAGTCCTCGAGGTCATTTTGGTAGAATTTTCTAGAGTAAATTGTCCCTTTATCCGTCCAAACATAAAAGTAACCATGTCGCATACCTTCTTTATATTGAGACTTTGATTTAAGTTTCCCATTGTCGTGCCATTCAAAAAAATCTCCATCCCTTGAGCCCATAGCATAACTGCTAGAGGCTGCCACCAGTCCTGTTCTCGACCTAACCTTAATAACCCCAGAGTACGGTTCTTTTGTCTTGGTTTTACAAAATAAGAACTGATCATTTACAAAAAAGCTTTCTTGGTATTCCGTCGATGAACCTTCCCAGTATTCCTCATCATACAATAACTTGGATAGGGCATATCCTTTGTTTTTATTCACAGAATCTGGTGGCTGGTTTTCGCAACCAAAAAGGATCAAGCAAGCAAAACACACCCAAATGTGTATGAAATATTTTGGCATTAAAACTTTCATAATCCCTCACTTTTTCACAAAGGAGGACCAAATGCGATACGAAATCCAATATCCTTTGATTTTGAATTTGGAGATGCTTTTGACCGAGTACCTGACTTGCAGCATTCTTCGCAAGAGTCCCAACTACCGCCTCGGTGAGTTCTCTCCTTTGATTGATAGCTACTTTCCGGTTCTTTTGCTGGGCTTGTGCCCCAAGGACTGTAAGTATCCTGGCACCATTCACGGACATTACCATATATATCATAGAGACCAAATGAATTGGGTCGAAGTAAGCCAACTTCATGAGTTTGTTTATTTGAGTTTAGATAAATCCAGGCATAATCGGTAATTTTTGACTCTTCATTTCCAAAGAAAAATAAAGAAGACGAATGTGCTCGTGCAGCAAATTCCCACTCGGATTCCGATGGAAGGCGAAATTTCATACCTTGGGGTAAAAGATCGCGATCTGCTTGTTCATTCAGCTTTTGGCAAAAAGTTTGGGCTTCCAACCAGGAGATATTTTCGACCGGCTTTTTATTTCCCCGGTGAATGCTTGGGTTATATTTCATGACTTTTTGCCATGATTCTTGAGTAACTTCGGTGGAACCTAGGTAGAAAGGGTGGGGGATCTTGACTTTTCGCAAGCCTTGGTAGGCTTTCATTTCTGGAAGTTGATGGGGGAGCCCTAAAATTTGTTCCCCTTTTGGGATTTTTTTCAATTCCAGAGATCCTGCCATTATCTTTGCAGGCAGAGAAGGAGAAGCAAAAGTCAAAGCGGTGGAAAAAATGAAAAAAGTGAAAAACTTAAGGCCAGAAAAAATGACCAACAAAGTGATTATTTTGTGATTGTCTTGTTGCAAAAGGGGCTTGGACATGAAAAAGAGTAAAAATGATTATACCAAAAGGGTCAAAGCTTAGTCCCGAACAACTATTTGAAGTCGAAAAAATTGCCCAGGATTTTGACTGCTCTATTTTAGAAATTCAGGGGCATAACCGCTGCGTTTACGCCATCCTCGGGGATGAGGGGCGGGAAGTAATGTTTAAAAGAATTGCGGGTCTTTCCTTCATTCACAAAGTGGACATGATTGAGTCTCCTTACAAGCTCATGGATCGAAGGTCCGGACTTTCTGATCATGCTGTAAAAGTTGGAGAGGATGAAGTCGGTAGGACTGCCCCTTTCATTATCGGTGGTCCATGTACGATCGACCCAGACAATCCAAGCCTTTATCTTGAAACAGCTCATGCCCTTAAAGAAGCCGGAGTTAATGCACTTCGTGGGGGAGTTTGGAAGCCAAGGACCAATCCATATTCTTACCAGGGTGATATAAAAGCACTAGAAATCATTTTACAGGCACGAGATGAGACAAAGCTGCCTATAGACATTGAAGTCATGGATGTAGAGCAACTGAAAATTGCAAGTGATGCGAAGGTCGATGTTTTACAAATTGGTACCCGTAATGCCTTGAATTATTCACTTCTTAAGGAGGTGGGAAGCATTACAGCTGGTAGCCAGGTTTCCGTACTGCTTAAAAGGGGAAGACATATGGCTCCTCCCAATGAATTTATCGCAGCTGCAGAATACTTGATTGCCGCCGGGAATCCTAATATTTTGCTTTGCCCCCGGGGGACCACTCCAGTGTTGGATGGCTATCGTAACCACCCAGATGAGTCCATTACCCCTTTGCTTAAAAATAGAACATGGGCTCCAGTGATAGTCGACCCATCCCACAGTGTAGGGCATGCAGATTTTGTCAAGGCATGCTCCCTGGCTTCGATTGCATATGGCGCCGATGGCCTATGTATTGAGTCTCACATTGAGCCTTCAAAGGGAATCGGAGATGATCCCAAGCAGGCCATTACTCCACAAGCAATGAAGGAATTAATCGATGCATGCCGGGTGGTGTGGCCAAACAGATATCAGGCAAATTTTTAGGCTCCGAGCCGCTGCCCTTTTTGGAGGTATTGCTGTACATAGTCAATAACTCCTGTTTCAAGGGTAAAGAGTGGGAGGTTGAAGCCTGCTGAGCGAATTTTTTCAATATTGGCTTCGGTGAAATATTGGTATTTCTCGCGAAGAATTTCAGGCATATCCAAAAACTCAATATTAGGGGTTTGGTTGAGGGCTTTAAAAATTGAATGGCCTAGGTCCAACCAAGTTCTTGCTTGCCCACTCCCCAAATTAAAAAGGCCATTTACTTTTTCATTTGATGCCAACCAGAGAGTCATGTTTACCGCATCCTTAACATAAAGAAAATCTCGCATTTGTTTACCATCCTCGTAATCAGGATGATGGCTTTTAAAGAGGGTCATTTTTCCCGTTTCGCAAATTTGTTGGTACGCTTTACTGACAACAGATCGCATAAGTCCCTTGTGTTCTTCGTTAGGGCCAAAAACATTAAAATACTTAAGGCCAGCAATATTTTTATCCCAGGCTCTCTTTTTGGCCAGCAGGTCAAACTTATGTTTTGACCAACCGTAGAGGTTAAGCGGCTGTAGTTTCCCAATATCAGAGTTCTGGTCACTCATGCCATGAAAGCCATCTCCATAGGTGGCCGCCGATGATGCATAGACAAATCTCACATTGGATTCGAGTGAGAATTCGCACAAATCTTGTGTGTACCGAAGATTATTGTCGTTTAGGAAATCTTCATTGGTCTCCGTTGTACTGGAGCAAGCCCCCAAGTGGATAATTGTGTGTATGTCTTGCAGCTCTTGGCTTTTGGACAGTACCAGTTTCCGAAATAGTTTTGGATGCAGCTGTCTATTGAATGAAAGGTTTTCCAGGTTTTTCTTTTTCGGGGTTGAAGGTTTATCTTCATCAACAAGTAAGATATTCTGAAAACCTTTTTGATTGAGTCCCCAAATAACTGCACTGCCAATCAAGCCTGCACCACCAGTGACAACCGTAATGCCTTTGCTTAGATCATGCATTGGATAATTCGATAGATCTCTCGTGTGCGGCTTTTACTGCTTTGTATACGGTCTTGCGCAGAGCACTTGAGCTAAAACTTTCGAGTGCGGCCTGAGTGGTTCCGTTTGGAGATGTTACTTGATTTCTCAACTCTTTTGGGTGGAGCACACTTTCGGATATTAGTTTCGCAGATCCCGTAATTGTGTGGATAGCAAACTGATGGGCTAAGTCATGACTAAGCCCAATTTCTTTGGCTGCTTCTTCAAGGGCACAGGTAAACTCAAATAGATAGGCAGGTCCACTGCCACTTACCGCGGTAACCCGATCAATATCATCCTCAGATTTTAGTTCCAAGGCAGGACCCAGGGAAGACAGGACATCTGAAACCAGAAGTTTGTCAGATGAAAGTGGAGGGTTTGCGAAAACATAACCCGTAATCCCCGCACCAATTTGCCCAGGTGTATTGGGCATCGACCTGATAATGTTAGGGGCATCAGGAAAAGTTGAAGATAGTCGATCCAAAGGAATTCCAGCCATAATTGAAAGTACGAGGGATTCGACTTTTCGGCTGCCCAGGTCAGACGATAATGTGGATATTTGTTGAGGCTTGCACCCGAGCACGAGTAAATCGGGATTAAAATCTAAAACTTCATCAGGCGAACCTGACCGGTGTATCTTTGTTGCTTCCGCAAGTTTTTCGGAAGTACCATCGTTTGCCGAGCAGCAGATGATTTGGTCCGCTTGAAAAAATTGAGAACGAAGAAGGGAGGAAACAATGGCAGTTACCATTTTTCCGGCTCCTATAAATGCTAGTTTTGCTTTGTTTGCCATGAAAGAAAGTACATGCAGAATTACTCAGATTGAGTTGTCGAAGTTTTCGAAGCCAAATCGTGCAAGCATCTATGATTACGATTAAAAATAAAAAAGAGCAGGTTGGCTAACCCGAGGAACATAAAACTGCATGAAATTCCTTTGATGAACGATCGTAACACAAGCTGCCTCGCGGTCAGGCTGAGATCTTTGTCAGTCGATGATGTTTGTAAGCAAAAGGTTGCTTTGCCAACCGATCGACCCCCAAAAAATACTTCTCCTATTAAAAAATACAGGACAAAAAAGAATGACATGATAAGTTCGTAGTTCATATTTCCCGTAAATTCAGAAAATTCTATCATGAGATTCTCAAGGGCAGCTTGATCTTGGTCTGGTGAACTGAGCGCGTTGGAAAGCCTGTCGGTGAGTCGGCCAAATTCCTGGTCAGTCGCCTGCCCGTGGAATTTTGGGATATAAAAAAAGAGGAGAGTAGAGGCAAAGGATAGGAGAACAAAATCCATTCCAAATGCAAGGATACGCTTGAAGTTGGAGGCGGGTATCAGGCTTTTTTCGGGGGATTCAAGCGAATCCTCTGGTTCGGTACTCATGTGTAAGAGTTAGTCGACAGAGATAGCTCAAAGGCTTTGACCGTGTTACTCATAAGCATGGCCACGGTCATCGGACCCACTCCCCCAGGTACCGGGGTTATAGAAGTGCAAAGTGGTGCCACTTTTTCAAAATCAACATCACCCACAAGTCGATAGCCAGATTTCTTGGATTGATCTGGAATTCGGTTTATTCCGACATCGATAACTGTAGCCCCTTTTTTTATCATTCCCTCCCCAACAAAGTGAGGCTTCCCAATTGCAGCAATAAGAATGTCAGCCTGCTGGGTAATATTCTCGATGTTTGCAGTGCGGGAGTGGCAAAAGGTAACGGTGGAGTTTCCAGGGAAAGCTTTCCTTAACATGAGCATGCCAACAGGTTTACCAACGATCAAACTTCTACCAAGGACTACGACATGCTTACCTTCGGTGACAATGTTTTGCCTTTTGAGAATTTCAATAATTCCCGCGGGCGTGCAGGAAGCAAAGCAATCATCCCTTTCTTGGCAAAGCAGGCCAAGATTTGTGGCATTAAAGCCGTCTACATCTTTTTGGGGAAGAACATGGTTAAAGATATCTCTTTCGTCAATATGAGAGGGCAGGGGGGCTTGTATAAGGATTCCGTGTATGCCTGGGTTGTGGTTAGCTTCACTGATTTTGTCGATTAACTCGGGTTGGGTAATTGAATCAGGGAGCACAAGCAGATCGCTGGTGATCCCAATTTTTTCCGCCGTCCTTTGTTTTTTCCTTACATAAGACACAGAAGCTGGATCTTCTCCTACGCGGATAAATAAGACTACAGGCTTGTTGCCACTAAATTCTCGTACTTTTTCAGTGAGTTCATCGATAATCTGACTCGCGATCTCATTACCATCAATAATTTCCATAACCTAGAAGAAATAAAGAAATTGAAATTTTACTCAACTAAACGAATTATTTTTGCCCGGATTACCAAATCTTTTGACCCTTCTTCGATGACTTCAAGTTTACCTAGAACATTAATTTTTTTCCCGTTGTAATGAAGTGGGTTAATCGCATTCATTTTTGTCATGTCAAGAAAGGCGAGTCTTTTTCCCGAAAAACTTTCGAGTTGGTAGGGGAATTTGTTTTGAAAACCCAATTTCCTCGGTTTAAGGACCAACTTCCCTTCGAAATTACGATGCAAGTTAACGGCAGGCATAAACTTGGGAGGAAGAATGGGAAGACCATTGGCTCCAATATTGGTTTGTTTTGTTTCGAGAGGATCAAGCTCTTCGATTTCGGAACTTTCTGAAAGCTTCTTCGGAGATTCCGTTTCATCAGTCCCTTCCCTTGGTGGCTGGTCCCAGTGTTCACGACCTACTACAATAGGTTCCACTTCCGCAACTGAATCTGGGGCAGAAATTTGTTTTACATTCTTTGCCTTACCCGTTCCGTCAGGAGTTGGCTTTTCATCAGCAAATAGGTGAATGCAGAAGATGCTGTTAACCAAGATGGTTGTCAGAATTTGAATGGTGGTAATTGATTTTAAAATTCCCATAGCTATCAATGTAGAAAAGTTACCTAGATAAGAGCAAATCAATTTCCTTTTTCTGAAGCTCTCGGTAGTTTCCAATTGGTAAACCATCCAAAAATAATCTACCCACAGAGTATCTCCTCAATTTTTTAACTCGATATTTGAGCATCAAGAAAGCTCGGCGAATTTCTCTTTTTTTCCCATGTCCCATTATTACTTCCATTTTTAAGGATCCAACTGGTGATCCCCCTTTACCCCGGATTTCATCAAGTTTCAAAAATTCACCTTCGACTTCTAATCCATTTAGGAGTGTATGAAAGTCATCTTTTTCAAGCTTACGATTAAGTTCGACTTGATACCTTTTTCTTACCTCATGAGAGGGATGAGTGAGGCGATGGCTTAAAGTACCGTCATTTGTAAGAATGACTAAGCCTTCGCTTTCTAAATCAAGCCTTCCTGCACAGAAAAGACGGAGTTTTGCATGCTTTTTTTCCAAGAGTTCAAAAATTAAGCGCTCCGCATGTTCATCTTCATTGGAGCAGGTAAAGCCTTTGGGCTTGTTGAGCATAAAAGTAACAGAATTCACCCGATTGGCTTGAACTCTCTTATTTCCAACTTTCACTACATCCTTATTTGGGTTTACCCGCATCCCAAGTTCAGCAGTCTGTCCATTCACGGAAACGATTCCTTGCGTTATCCACTCTTCTCCTTTTCTTCGTGAGCATAGACCCGATTCTGCTAAAAACTTTTGAAGTTTTGGTGAATTGGATGGATTTTGATTTTGTTCTGGTTTGGTCGGCATAATTTAACTTGTGGGTTGCTTTCGCTCAACAAATGTCGCATTTGTAAATGACTTGTCGTAAGCAGTTTGTCGAAATTAATTTATGAGCGAAGAAAATAGTAAACCCAAGATAGCCCTAGTTACTGGTGCTGGAAGAGGAATTGGCCGTTCGATTGCGGAGGCTTTAGCCAAAGATGGAATGAAAGTTATTTGTGTAAGCAAATCCGAGTCATCCTGCGGGGCAGCTGCAGAGTCTATTTGCGCGGATGGTGGAGATGCTATAGCTCGTGCTGTAGATGTTTCTTCAGGAGAAGAAATTCGTCAGGCATGCGACGCACTCCTTGAAGAATACGAATGCGTTGATGTTCTCGTCAATAACGCCGGGATTACCCGAGATAATCTTCTGTTCAGGATGGAAGAAGATGATTGGAATGCTGTGTTACATACAAATTTAACTAGTTGTTTTCATTGGATTAAACATTTGGGCCGACCTATGACAAGAAAACGATGGGGGCGAATTGTAAATATTTCTTCCGTGGTCGGTTTAACCGGAAACGCTGGTCAGGCGAATTATTCTGCAGCCAAGGCTGGGATGATTGGCTTAACCAAAAGTTTGGCCCGTGAGTTTTCTGCTCGTTCGGTCACCGTCAACGCTGTAGCTCCGGGATTCATCGATACGGACATGACATCCGGGCTTGATGAGAGAGTAAAGGAAGTTGCCTTATCTCAGGTTCCCTTAAAGCGTTTTGGGTCGGTCGAAGATATCGCCGATATGACCTCCTTTCTATGTTCTGAAAAAGCATCCTATGTCACCGGCCAAGTTTTTACGGTTGACGGAGGCATGGTGATGTGAACAAGAGAAACTATACCATTAACTAACCAATATAAAAAATATGTCAGAAAATAACGCCGATCGCGTAAAGAAAATCATTATTTCTCAACTTAACGTCAGTGAAGAGCAAGTCACTCCAGAAGCGAGCTTCATCGATGACCTCGGAGCTGATTCGCTTGATCAAGTCGAGCTTGTTATGGCTCTCGAAGAAGAGTTTGGAACAGAAATTCCTGAGGAGGATGCTGAAAAACTCCAGACTGTGGGCTCTGTTATATCCTTTGTCGAAAGTAATCTTTCGTAGTTTTTTAGTGAGTGGATGTGGAAAAACGACTCACGTTAAATTTTTGGTTAGATTATGAATGAAGTCGTCGTAACAGGCATTGGAGTCCTTACTTCTGTTGGGACTGGGGTAGACAATTATTGGAATAGTCTCAAGGAAGGAAGGTCAGGTATTACCAGCGTAACCCGTTTTGATGCCAGTGATATTGCTAGTAAGGTAGCTTCCGAGATCACCGACTTCAATCCCGAGGACTACATGGACCCAAAGGAAGCTCGTAGGAATGACAGATATGCTCAGCTTGCTCTTGCAGCTGCCCAGCATGCGTTGAAGGATTCTGGGCTTACTCGGGACGATATTGTTCCTGACCGTACCGGTGTGATTGTTGGGTCAGGAATAGGAGGGATGGAAACAATTGAGAAACAGATGACCACCCTGATTGAAAGAGGTCCTCGCCGAGTTTCCCCTTTTATGATTCCTTCCTTAATAGCAAACATTGCTGGTGGGATTATTGCCATCGATCTTGGTGCCACTGGCCCAAATTTTTCGCCTGTTAGTGCATGTGCTTCTGGCTCCCATGCTATTGGTGAAGCTTTCGAGATGCTAAGACGAGGCGTATCAGATGTCATTTTTGCTGGAGGTAGTGAAGCCGCTGTCACTCGCATCGGATTTGCTGGCTTTTCTTCCATGAAAGCAATGAGCACCAAATTTAATGATGATCCTGCTCGCGCGTCCAGGCCGTTTGATAAGAACAGGGATGGATTTGTAATGGGAGAAGGAGCTGGGGTTTTGGTTCTTGAGACCAAAGAGAAGGCACAAAAAAGAGGTGCCCGAATTTACGCCGAAATCATTGGGTACTCTGCGACCTGCGACGCTTTTCATGTAACTACGCCTGATGGGGAAAGCAAAGCTCTCACTCGTTGTATGAACCATGCTATTGAGCAAGCTCAAGTGCCAGCTGAAAGTGTCGATTATGTAAATGCCCACGGCACTTCCACACCTTACAATGATCGTTCTGAGACCACAGCTCTCAAGAATGTATTTTCAACTCATGCAACTACTGGACTTATGGTAAGTTCAACTAAATCCATGACTGGACATTTATTAGGTGCAGCGGGTGCCATAGAGGCTGCAGCCATTTGCAAAGCGATCGAGGAGAATGTTGTTCCTCCTACGATTAACTACGAGGACCCAGATCCGGATTGTGATTTAGATTACATTCCCAATGAAGCCCGGGATGCCGAAGTTACAATTGCTATGAGCAACAATTCTGGCTTCGGAGGCCATAATGCTTCCTTGGTCTTCCGGAATATTTAAATTTTAGAACGCCTGTAGTCATTTGTGCTTGCAGGAAATTCTACTTCCAATAGATATGTTATTTAGTGTGCACCCGTAGCTCAATTGGATAGAGTGCCTGGCTACGGACCAGGAGGTTGGGGGTTCGACTCCCTCCGGGTGTGCCATTTTTAATAAGCCACAATCTTACTAATAAAGCACCTCTCAGCAATTGCGGGGTATATAATTACTTACTTTATAATACTTCTTGAATACCCACATTTTCTTGGTTATTTTGGCGAAGTGAAAGTTGTTAGTAAAAAGCCTACGGTTTGTGTGGCTATAAGGTGGGTCCTGCTCGTAAATCTGTTGCTCGCATCACTCGCTGGGAAAGATGATCGCCCAGCCAAACCCAATGTCATCCTGATGTTTGTTGATGATCTCGGCTGGCAGGATGTGAAGTGCTACGATATCGATAAACCTAGCCCGATGGAAACTCCCAACCTCGACGCACTTGCTAAACGGGGTGTACAATTCTGGAATGGCTACTCTCCTGCACCCACCTGTGCCCCTTCCCGCTCTGCGCTGTTAAGTGGCGTGCACCCGGCGCGAGCTCAGAAAACCCATGTTGTCGGTGGCACCCCACCGCACCCGCACCATAGTGTCGGTACTACCTTGATGGCCCCCTGGTACAGTGGGCGCATGCCTGAGACCACATTCAACCTCGCCAAAGCAATGAAAGCAGAGGGCTACAGCACCGGCCACACTGGCAAGTGGCACATTGCCGTGGAGCACCACGCATTTCCCCAGCCGATGGATATCGGCTTCGACTTCACCACCCACCAAGCAGGCTGTAATACCCGAGGAGTACAAAGTGGCATGCGAAACCGTCTCGATGGATTTGCCACCAACGCCAAAAACGACCCTTATCGCCTAGATCAAAACGGTTTCGCCAGAGACATCGTCACCACCGAGGCCATCAATTTCATTGACGATCACAAAGAAGAGCCCGTCTTTCTCTACTACGCCACTTGGCTGGTGCACACGCCCATTCAAATCAGGAGCAAACGTCTACTGGAGAAATACTGCAAGAAACTCGGCGTAGAAATGCCTAGTGACCCGGGGAAATGGCCTCTAGAAGGTCAAAATAATCCCTACTACTGCGGCATGGTCGAGACCCTCGATTACTACGTCGGCCAAATCATCTCCCATCTCGAAGAAACTAACGATCCACGCTGGCCTGGTCATAAGCTCATTGAGAACACTTACATCATCTTCACCTCTGATAACGGCGGCATGGAAGGTGGCGGTGGCCATGAGGTTATCACTGATAACTACCCGTTGGATAAAGGCAAAATCAACGCCAAGGAGGGCGGCACCCGTGTCCCTTTTATAATTGCCGGCCCAGGAATCAAGAAGGGTGTTCAATCCGAAGTCGTTATCAACGGGTTGGATCTCTACCCGACAATTCTATCATGGGTAGGTGCTCAGCCTAAGGAAGGTAAAATTCTCGACGGCTCCGACCTCTCCACCATGCTCAAGACGGATGCTACCAAGGCCGAGCTCGTTGTCGATGCAGATGGCAAACCCCGCAATACCATGGTCTGGCATTTCCCTCACAGTTCCATGCAGAGTACCATCCGCATTGGCGGTTTCAAACTCATCCGCAATCATAATTACCTCTTTCACCCATCTGTTCCCCAATTTGAGCTTTACCAACTCTATGATGAAAGCGGGAAGCGCGTCGACATCGAGGAAGCCAAAAACCTTTCCGATCAAGACCCCGAACGTGTCCAAAAAATGGATCAGTGCCTCACTGAGATCCTCACCGAGATGGATGCCAGCCAACCGCTCTACAACATATATGGCCGCCATGTATCCGCACAATTCAAAAATTCAGCCCCCACCGCGCTCAAGCACACCCAGTCAGGAAACACCGTTACGCTTAATTACAAGGAAAACGGCACTAAGCTGCGCAAGGCTCATTTGATCTATACCAACAATCCCGGCGTACACGAGGAAGAGTGGTTTCGCAACCCAGCAACTATCAACGCGGACAACACAGTCACTGCGATACTGCCCGCGGATGCTACCCACTACTATATCAACCTGATCGATACCAACCAAGTGCTAGTCAGTTATCCCGAGTGCCCTGACTCTCGTGCCCACAGCGAGGCAACAACCAAGGCTTTGGGCAAGAAAGCCCACAAGAGCAGTTACATCCACTTTGCGCTTCCAACCAAGCCTTAATAAAGTTTATCTAGCTTTCTCCATATTGAATCTTACAGCTCCCCACCAGCTTCTGAGCACATGGAGTTACAAAATATTGCTATTCTGAACTTACTACCACACTACATCTTTGTGGATCAATATTTCCACTCTCAAATCTCTAATTTGGCAGTCTCAGCTCAACCGCCTCTAACCCTTGTAACAAAGAAGTTAAGGGGCTTGTTTTTTGCTACAAGACTTTGAAACCGATTGCAACCAGATGGTTGATTAACAGAAAATTGTAAACCCAGACTGAGCACACAATTATTTCAGCTTTCCCTTGAATCTTTTTTATCAACTGAATTGTCTTTTTGCTCAGACTCAGATCCGGGCTTTTCAAGATCAACATCCACACTTTTCGGTATTTCAGAGCTGGGCTTAATTAAATTCTCAACCTTTACTGCTCCACCTTTTGTAGTGTCTTCGGTGGAGGTATTAGCTTTTTGGGGCAGAGGGCTATTATCTGAAGAAGACACTTTATTTTGGGTCTTTGTTTCGCCTAGTTTCGTGCCCTCTTTTCCAACTCCATCCTCAACTTTTTCTTTTTCCCCAATAGTAGGATCAACTTCTTTTGTTTTCTTCTCCTCGTCTTGGGATGCCTTTTTAACCGAATTATCCGCAATAGTCTCTGCATTTTTACCGTCCTTTTCAGGTGTAGATGGAGAATCTTTAGTGGGAGTTTTAAAAGCGTCAGTAGGTTTTGCTACTTTGGAGTCTTCCTGGTTTGTGCCACCTGAAGAAATTGAAGATTTTGTATCTTGTTTCTTAGGCTCGGTTTCTTTTTTACCGGAGTCCTTCTTATTAGAATCAGATAAACTTGCTTTTTTAGCCGATGAAGAGCCAGTTGGCTTGTTTAAATCTTGCTTTTTTTCCACCTCAACAGATTCATTTTTCTTTTTAACTTTCTGCAAGACTTTCTTTTTCTTGTCATCTTCGGACTTTGTTTTGGCGGCCATTTCCTTACGAGCACTTACAAAAGAAATGATACAGAGAAGAACATAAATAAACAATAATCCCGAAGTTAATAACATCGAAAGGGGTTTAAGCATGGATGCATGGATAATCCCATAGGGTTCTCCTTTCAACCAGTTCATTTCAGCAACAGCAGTCCCAATTTTTCCCGCACTGACAATGAAACCAAATAAGCCAACGAGAACAGCCACATGCATTATGTGCTTTCGGGCTTTTTGTGCCATTTCCGCTCCTTGGGCTAAGAGAATGAGTAGCAGTCCGATGATTCCTGGTATAAAAGCGGTCCAACTTTTTGAAAAAGTCAGTTCTTGACCTGCTTCTGGAAGGGGGGTTAGATCCACATTATCCCAATTGTTTGATGTGAGGGTGGCAGGACCGGCATTTCCAGCTATGTTTTTGTAGATAATTCGGAGACTGGAGGAATTAACATCAATTTTGGTCCAATCAATGGAGATTTGATTCTCACTGCCTGCTGAGTTGTACCTTTCGGATTCAAGAAGCAAGCCTTTCATGGTTTCCCCACGGGATGAGGCGTACCAAAACGAATGCAAATCGTTGTCATTTGCCCCGTTTTCAGTGGCAAAATTCTTCTGGGAGGCGACTCGGGCATGGTCCTCGTTAAGTTTGTGGGCAATCCACCAAACATTTTCACCAGCGGATTCTGGGCAAGGGATGAAATCTAGTACATGCTTGTCAACTCCATCCGAGAGAACGAATGAGGCATTACTCGCAAGAGGACCTTTTAGTTTTAAGGTCAAACCGGGATCTTGTACGAGATATCCGATTAGACCTGTAAGGACAAGAAAACCTCCTATTATAAAAGTTGGAACTTTAATCATATATTATACTAAATTGATTTTCGTGATTTCAGGCAAGCTCGTATCCTCGGCAAAGGTAGAAAAATGAGCTTTGTTATTTGATCGTTTTAGCATAGTTTGTGAAGTAAATTATGAGTCTATCCCTACCCATACCAGCGCTCAAAGAAAAGCTAGAGGAAGAGCTTGACACATCCAAACCCTGGAAAGTAATCGTTCTGAATGATCCTGTAAACTTAATGAGTTATGTGGTGATGGTCTTTAGAAAAATTTTTGGTTTCAATGAGACGAAGGCAAACAAGCACATGATGGAAGTCCATGAATTAGGAAAGTCCGTCCTGTGGACTGGAGAGCGTGAACAAGCAGAAAGTTATGTGTACCAACTTCAAAGGTGGAAATTACAGACAATCATGGAAGTAGATGATTGAATTTCAACTACAGGCTGATTCCCGAATACTTCGTGCCATTCTGCCTAAAATTGAAGAGGCTTTTGCTTTAATGTCAAAGCATCCCTGGCATGTAACCTTTCCTTGCCCAACCGTTGAAGATGAGGATCTTGCCAGTGCTTGGGATGACAGCCTTGGCCAAGATTTTTCAGAAGATCGCATAGCTTTAGCAAAACTACTGAGGGGCAAGAAATTACCTCACGGTTATGTGGAACTTGAAGAAGAGGCAGCTGAAAGTGCAGTACGAGGATTGAGCGAACTTCGACTCATTGTTCGTCAAAATTTACTGGCTGAAATTACTGATGGCCAATTAGAGAGAGGTAATTTTGATTTAGAAAAATGTAAAGGCCCAGTGAAACTTGGTTATTTCTCTTACCTTATTCTTGCAGAGATTCAGGAAAACCTGATTTCTTGTATGGGCTAGAGATTTCTAAGAATTTGGTTATTGGCCACTGCAATCCCTCCAAGCATGGCACCTACAATGCCGACATAGCCTTGGTCAGTACCCGCAAGAAAAAGATTTTGAAAGGAAGTCGCCCCATCTCTTCTTTTTGTTGGTGACCCATAGAGTGCACCATTTTCATGGCTAGTGAATTTTTTTATAGTTCGAGGAGTAAAAGTATCTGTCATCCGGGTTTTACTTTTAAATTTGGCAACTTTCTCTTTGATTGTTGGTAAATATCGAAGACCGTTTTCAAGAATTTTACCTTCCCATATTTTTTTTTGGCCCGCATAACTTTCTTCATTCAGTGCAGACCAAAGGCTATAGTTTGCAGGGTGGGTCACTCTCAATTTACTTTCTTGCTTCTGGTCAAGCGAAGGGAGCCCATAGTTGTTAGGAATGCAAATTACGCCAGAGTGCAAATCAACCAGTTCTTTAGGTTCATTGTAAGAAAAAGAGTCACTGTCATTAAAAAAAACTACGGTTTCATCCCAGCCCCATGCCTTTGGATGACCTTCAAAAACAGAAATTGATTCAATGATAGAAAACCTGCCAATTTCAAAATTTTTGGTTTGGGGCGAGGGTTGCAGCAGGGTTTCAGTTTCAAGCCCGCCGCAAGTGGAAATGTAATGAGTCGCGGTTAAATACTCCCCATTTTCAAGCTCGATCTTTGTGATTCTGTCTTCCTCTGCATGAACGGCTTTCACCGGCGTATTCATTTTCCTTTCAACACCCAGCTCCTTAAGTTTGGAAGTTAAAGGGTCGAGTAAGGCTCTAATTCCTTTTTCAGGCCGGGCTAAGCCTTGTTTGAAAATTGCGTCAAAAAGCATGACGAAGGTTGGGAAATCAATATCATTTTCCCTGGCCGAGCCATAATAGCATGTGGGGCAAAGTAACATTTCCGCTAAAAGCGGATCATTCAGTTCTTCGGCTAATATATTCCGTGTTGATAATTCTTCCGCGTCAACCGAGTAGGCAGGAAAGTTTTCCATTTTGGAAAGCAAGCGGTGGAATCGTTCCTGTTCATGGGGGAAAACTCTTTCGATTTCGGAAATAAAAAAATCGAAGTTGTTGGTAAATCTTAAATCAGTGGTTCCAAAAGTAATTCTTGAACTTGTCTGTTCCTGTAGTGCCAGGGAATCTAATGGGATTCTCAATTGGCGACATAATTTAAAAAGAGGGGAGGATTTTCCAGAAGAAGGTGATGGAAAATTGGTCAAGGCATGGAGTCCCACATCAAATTTTCGTCCTCCTTTTGCATAAAAACTATTCAACCCCCCTACAATGTAATGCTTTTCGAGTAAAAGAACTTTAAGCCCAAACATACCGAGCCTAACCGCAGAAGAAAGCCCGGATAGTCCGGCACCTATGATGATTACATCATAGTGACTGTCTGCCGTTGAATCTTTGGGCGAAACAGTCGACAATGTAAAAGTCCGAAATGGGTAGTTATTGTCTACCTACGCAGTTGCTCCTGTTTCAAATTTAGGGAGCAAGTAATTGGCACAACTGTCAAGTGACTCGAGTTCACGGTATTCACCTTCTGGTACATCAATACCATGTTGCTTGCGAAGTTCCATGACAATGTCGAGGAAATCCATGGAATCAAGGTCAAGTTGGTCGCGTAAGCGAATTTCAGGTTTTACATCAGTAAGGACCTCATCCGGTGCGATTTCAGCAATGATGTCTAGTACAATTTGTTTAATCTTATCCTTGTTCATATGTGCAATTAAGAGTCTGTATAGCCTATCCTTCGAACTTTTTCAAGATAAGAACGGAATTGATTCCCAGCATTCCAAAAGAGTTGTTTAGAATTACATTCACTCCACCTTCTTTGGCTACAGCATGACCCGAAACTAAGCCGGGAAGTGCACAAGCTGGATCTAAATTGTCTAGGTTGAGGGTTGCATGAACTTGTCCGTCCTCAAACGACGGGATATTTCCAGCCAGTTCAATGGCACCTGCAGCACCCATAGAGTGTCCGATAAAACTTTTGGTATTATTCACCAATGTATTTCCACTGTCTCCAAAAACATTTCTAATGGCTTTGCATTCTTGTTCATCTCCCTGGGGAGTGGAGGTGGCGTGAGAACTGACTAGGTCTACTTGGTCCGGGGTGATGCCGGCATTGTCAAGTGCTTGCCTTATACATTCTTCCTGCCGTTCGGGGTTGGGCAAAACATAATCAGTACCATCTGAATTAATTCGATATCCAAGAATTTCAGCATAGATCTTTGCACCCCTTGCCTGGGCATCCTGTAATCTTTCCAAAACATATATACAACCGCCCTCACTGACCACAATCCCATTTCGGCCAGTATCAAAAGGTCGGCTTGCTTTGGTCGGGTCCTCATGGTCAGCCAAGGCCCCTTGGCTTTTAAACCCAGCAAAAATTCCATAAGCCCGGATACTTTCACTTACCCCTCCGGCAAGGGCATAATCACATTCTCCCAAACGTAGCATTTGAACCCCTTGGATAATCCCAGCATTGCCGGCAGCACAAGCTGCACCCACGGTGTAATGAGGTCCGGTGAGGCCAAGGTTGATCGTTATTTCACCGGCAGGATTATTTGCCACCGTTCTCGGGTTGTGATGGTGACTCCAGTACTTGACTTCTTCATCGTAATGGTCAAAGAGTTGGCATACTTCGGTCTCGGTTTCGACATTGCCATGTTCGGTAATGCCAAGATAAACCCCGACCCGGGAGCGATCTATATTATCCAACTCCAACCCAGAGTCGTGCAAGGCTTCATGGGCACAATATATGGCAATACTACCAGCTCGTGTACCAATTCTTATTTCTTTTCTCTTTTGGTGCTTCGTTTGCTCGAAGTCGCAGACACCAGCTGGTAAGTCTCCCATGTTGCGAACAGGAAACCGGCTGACTCCACTGTTGCCCTCGAGGAGATTTTGACGAAAGGTGCCAAGATCGTTGCCTAATGGACTGGTGAGGCCAATGCCTGAAATAACGATTCTATCCAATTGCATGTTGAAAAAGAGAAATACTGTTAGGTTGCATCATTTTATTAAGAAGGCAAGAAGGCAAATTGATAACTTAATATCGAATACTATACGCATCAATTCTCTTCCGCAAGGTTGCTCGGGTAATTCCAAGCAAAGCAGATGCCTTCACTTGGTTGCCGCCACACTCTGATAGTGTTCGTTGAATCATCTCTTTTTCCACTAATTCGAGGAGATTAGAATCAGCTAGTTTCCGGGAGTGAGCATAGGCAATATCATAGCTTTCCTTGAGGGAGATTGATGAGGGAGGAGTTTCTAACGATGCATGATCATCTACTGCGGTGTGACTGGTACCAAAATGCCCAACTTTTTCCTCGCTGGGCGAAGCCTTACCTCTGTTCTGCATATTCTCTGATGCAGGCTTTTCTTCGGGGCGGTTTACTGAAATACTTTGCTCTAGTTTAGAGGTGGCTGTTTCTTCAGTTGGAGTAAAAGTGTCAGGTAAGTCCTTCAGTAAAATTCTCTTCCCTTTTGATACAACTGAAGCGGAATGGAGAATATTTTCAAGTTCTCGGACATTCCCGGGCCAATTATATTTTCTTAAAGTGTCAACTGCATCCTTTGATATTTCCGTGGTGCCTGTTGCATGCTTTTTATGTAACCGTTGGAGCATGAAATCAATCAACTCAGGTAAATCCTCCATGCGGTCCCGAAGCGGAGGGGTTTCAATTCTTACCACATTTAGGCGGTAGTATAAATCTTCCCGAAAGGTTTTATCTTTGACCATTACTTCGAGGTTTTTGTGGGTGGCTGCGAGTAAGCGAACATCTACTTTTTTTACTTTGGTTGCACCCACTCTTTGGATTTCTCCTTCTTGGATTGCCCGCAAAATTTTTGTTTGTGTGGGCAACTGCATATCTCCAATTTCGTCCAAGAATAATGTTCCACCATGACAAAGTTCAAATTGCCCGGCTTTTGCATCGGTGGCTCCGGTAAATGAGCCTTTTTCGTGCCCAAAAAGTTCACTTTCAATGAGATTTTCTGGAATGGCTGCACAATTGACAGCATGGAAAGCGCTATCCGACCGGTGGCTGTGACGATGAATACACCTGGCGATTAATTCCTTTCCTGTTCCACTTTCTCCCGTAACCATAACGGTTGCTTCTGATGCTGCCACTTGACCCACTTTTTTTAGTACTTCCTGCATTTTTTCACCACTTCCTACGATACCCTCAGCGTAGTCAGCTGTATTGAGGAGGTGTTCGTAGGATTCATCGGAGCCTGTAGAGTCTCTGCTCGCTTTGAGTGCCTTGGCAACCAACTCCTTAAGTTTTACTAGATTGAAGGGTTTCAATACATAGTCAAAAGCACCATGTTTCATCGCTTCGATCGCGGTCTGTGTTGTACCATAGGCCGTCATTAAAATTACCAATGAATCCGGAGCAGCAGTTCTAAGGTGTTGGAGGGTCTCAATTCCTGAGATTCCTCCCATGCGGTTATCCAAAAAAATAAGGCTTGGATTTAATTCTTTTGCGGTCTGAATTCCTTGTTCCCCAGAGTCAGCTGCGACTACATTATGACCTTCTTGTGTTAATACACGGTCTAGAGAATAGCGAATTTCCGCATCGTCATCAATCAGCAGTATGGATGAGTTTTTATTAGACATTATTTAAAAATTGGTAGAGCTATATCATTGTAGTTTCCCACAAATGGTAAAGACGAAACCAATAATTTTAAAAAAAGTACCCACGCTTATCATTGACTAAAGCTGTAAGATAAACATGATTTACACATTCGTGCCAGGGTAGCTCAGGCGGTTAGAGCGTCGGACTCATAACCCGAAGGTCGGCGGTTCAAGTCCGCCCCCTGGTACCATTTTAAAGCCGTTTTTTTATTCCGCGTCTTTTTTAAACAAGCGATCAAACAGACTTTTACTTTTCGGGGATTCTTTTTCCTCGCTTTTCTTGTCAGTCCCTTCTTCTGAAACAGCCTTACTTTCAATGTTTTCAACCGGTTGCTCCCTCACGATTGCCTCTTGATTTGTTTTGATTGCAGGTTTTTGATCAATGGGGTCTGTCTTTTCCTCTAGGGCGGAAACTGGTACCATTTTCTTTTCATTTACTTCTACAGCTGGTTTGTAATCTACCGTTGGTGCTATGCGAGGCCCATTCCCAAGCATTGGTTGAGGAGGAGGAGGCTGCGTAACAGGGGATTTTGCGATGGAAGGTGTCGCTAAACCATCGGGCGAAGAAAGTGGAGCAGGGGAGTTTTGTAGGTTTTGGGCGGGGTCGGTTGGTTTTCCTACATAAGTTCTAAAAACAAGATCATGTTCGGGGTGTAACCAGTGCCGACCAGCCGGGTAAGTGTTGCCTTCGCTGAATGCAAATGCCCCAAACCAAGGCCTTCCATCCGAAATTTCTTGGCAGATTAAGAAGTAGGTTTTTCCGCTTTCTTGTGGAATTTCTCCACGCATCCGAATTGTAATCCAACCGTCTTGGGTTTCAGGTAATCCTTGGGCAGCAAGCTGATTGACAATCTCATCTCGTGATAAGGACCATTCTCCTAATTTCGGTCCTTTGGCAGGATTATTTTCTCGTACAAATCCTTTCATCCCCGAACCATAATGCTCAGAGATCAAATAGTTAGCTTTCCCAAAAAATAGGATTTTGGTGAGGATACCGTCTTTACCTGCGGTGAAACTCATCCAGTTTTTGTTGGGTACATGACTGAAGCTCGTCTCATGCTGCTCTTTAAAAAATTCTTGAGACTGATCAAGTTCCTCAATGTATACTTTGGTGAAGTCCGCTTTGGTTACATTCGGTTTGTCTGTAGTTTCAGCTTTTTCGATAGCCGGAGGGAGTTCCGTTTTTTCTATGTCGTCCGAGCAAGAAAAAAGGATCAAAAGGGTGAATACAGAGATCGATAATTTAGGGAAGGTTTTCAATAGGGGCAGTAGGGTTAGGAATCCATGGAAACAAGCTTATTAAAATGATGCAAGTTCATTAATAATCGACTCGTTTTTTGGATATCGTTGGGATATTACATAAACTATGGATACGTTAGCCTTTTGGCTTCCTTTACTTTTACTTTTTATAACGGCTCTTCTTGGAACTGCCCTCAAGCGCAAAGCCCGAGATCATTGTTTAAAAAAATTTGAAGCAAGCAAAGTTATAGTCCCTTTAAATGATGAAAGCTGGGAGAAAGGGATTTTGTATGTTTTTGCTCAAGGTCTTGAATTAATCTATGAAAACCCATTACTTTCCCCTGTGGCTAAAATTTCTTCCAGAGTGCTTCATCCCAGTGAGGTTTGTAAAATCCCATACTTTATCCGTCCTGCGCCTGACGCCGATACCAGATCAGGATACAGGTGGTGGAAAGAATTAGAAAACCCAATTTTATCGACAAAGCCCGCCGGACTTCTCTCAACTTCTATAACATGTTACGAGATGCATTTGGGCAGGCATCTCAAGTAATTGTTGGAGCAATCAGTAAAGACACTTCTTTAGCCAAGATAAAGAATTCTGATAAAAGAATGAATGAGCTCAAGTCTGGACTGGGAGAGTTGGTACCCAATGCCTGGGAACCAGTTTTAGAAAAATATCGTGGTGCAGAAATTGTTGTGGAAAGAAAGACCGCAAAGGGAATGATTAAAGAATCTGGTATTCTTGAAGATTATTCAGCTCAATATATCTTGGTCCGAGAAGTTGAGGTCAATGATCCAGTGTTGCTTAAATATTTCAAGTCAGCCTCGGTGAAAGAGAAAAAAAAGCACGATTACTCTACAATCGTAGTCTTTCAATTCTCCGTCACCGGGTGGCTAGTTAAGAAGCCATGAGAATCCATAAAGTTTAGGGCAAGTACCACTTGACCCCTGAGTTTTTTTAAATAGGATAGTATACTTGATTTCTGCGTCGTTCGAGAAGTCTCGTTGGTTCTTTTCCTTACTCCTATCACTCAGGGAACTCATCGACAATCGTTTGCAGTCATGCCGTAAATCGGAAGACTAAGGGCGGTGCGAGGGTACCCACCTAGATCTTGAAGGTCATATAACTGATGAATGCGATGCACGGCGAAGGCAGAAGTCATCCACTTTTTAGAATAAATTTATTCCATTTCTCTCCAAGCTTGGTCGTTGGAACTAAAGGTCATAACTTTTGACCCAGTGGGATAAAAATAAAGCCACCCCTTTTCGACTTCGGAATAAACCCAAGGGTAGTGGTCGAACCACATCCAACCTTTAGTGGAAGGCTGATTAGAACCATCGACAAAATAATCAAAACTTCCGGTGCCACCTTCTGAAAGAGTGCCAGTACCCGAAGAGGAGTAAGTGAGATTGTAGAGGGAGCTCGTTACATTTACTGCCTGCGCCGGAATACTCAGTATAATTTCATTATTCCCTGATTTCAAGAAGCCATAGGTTGTGTCCTGGGAACCTGTAGTGGTTCGAATTGTAACCACACCATTTTCTTTAAAGTTGTAGGTCGTCGTTCCTGCGGTCATGGAATCTCCTGCTAAACTTGACGGTGCATAGCCAGCGGAGGCATCCGTAAGGGTAAAAGTACCACTGGAAGTATTGTTGCTTCCTTCTTCCTGTCGCACCGATGATCCTTTCGATTCAGAGGAAAAGGTGAGGGTAGTGGTTTCGTCCAGGCTCGTGGTCAAGGTTCCCGTGTTTCCACTTCCAGTCCAAGTGTAGGTGATTTCCGAGATTTCACTGTCTTGGAAATTGCTTTCTTCGTGGTAGAAGATTGCCTTGCTACTATCTAAAAATTGGTAGCGATCGTTATCCGACCCTTGGTATATTTTTCCGACCAGAGAAGAAGGAGCGTATTCAGGGATTGGCTCCGAAGTAGTTTCAGTGACCGAGTAGTTTTTAAAACCAAGGTCTCCCTCGGATAGACTATACACTTGGATATTTTCACCATTCCAATCTTGATCTGTGTGGGGAATTACATAATCCATCGTTGGAAGTGCATACTCGGAAGAAAATGAAGTCCAGGGACTGAGCTGGGTTTCGGAATTATTGACTTTATCTGTCAAAACACCCGAATCCCAATTTAGTTCGTATAATGTTTTCCACTCACTTCCTGAAAGGTATTGGGTAGTAAGGTTTTTATTTGTGGAGTCGTTCACCACTCTAAAATCTCCTTCCTGCACCACACCACCACCGCTTCCCGTTGAGTGGTACTGGGATGCATAACTATCAAAGTCACCCACATAAATCTCACTTCGTACGCCCCAAGGAGTAAGCCCAATTGAAATTTCAAACTCCAACCCAGTAGTCTTTGAATTTCTAAGTTCGACTCCTGTGGCAGCCTGATAATTCAGAAAGTCATTTTGGACATCAATTTTTGCAAAGGAGGACCCGCTCACTTTCCAATCATTGGCAGTTGACAAAATCGAGCTTGCGGAAAAAGCATACCAGCGTTGGTCATCAATTTCATCATTGAGGGTTCCTGTTAGTTGCAATGCATTATCCTTCACCCCAATGGTTATGCCATAAGCTGTTCCTAATGGCCAAATCGCTTGGCTAACTTGTTGGTCGGAAAATTGATCTTCAAAATAGTTGTCGAACGGAATTTCCGAAATATCAAAGTTCGTTGTTGTGAAAGTACCAGAACCACTGTCTACGATTTGGACCGGTCCACCATCATCGGATTCGTGCAGGTTGTAGGTAAAAGACCCAGCCGAGGAAGAAGAAAAAGTCACCACCATACTTAGATAGTCAGATGGTATTCCGAGTTGTATTGTACCTTGATTTGTAGATGTCTTAGTCCAGGTTAAAACATCAAGCTCCCACTCGCCATCTTCGACTTCATGAAGCCAAGTTTTTGTTCCATCTTCCAGCACATACCACTCCATATCATAATACTTGGAGGGCACGGTCACAGTGATTTTCTTTCCTGCAAGCGAGGCTGGTGCATTGGCCGCTGCACTTACTACCGAGACAAGTAAACTAAGTAGGGGGAAAATGTAATAGAATAACTTATTAGATTCAATCATTCATCTTTAATCTTAATTTCATGATCGTTTGGCAAACCCTAAGTATTTCTTAATATTCAATAACTTGATGTTTTGCCTATCAAACACAAGCAAACCTGTTGATAGTTTATTGAGAAAATGGGCAAAATTACTCAGTCATTTCCCGCCAGGCTTCATCCTTTACACTGTAAACCATCAGTTTGGAACCATTAGGCTGGAAATATAACCATTCACCCTCGATATTGGAGTACACCCAGGGGTAGTTATCAAACCACATCCATCCCTTGGTTGTCGGAAGTTCTTCCGCGGTGAAGTCTGAGATAGTAAAAGTGCCAGTTGCTGATTCCTGATATACAAGTTCCCCGTTTGATGGTTCGTAAAATTTTAAAGTAAAAGTACCGGTTTCTTCAGATTCAAAATTCAATTCACCAGTGACTACTCGACCGTCGGAGTTTGTGATGGAGGAGGATACTTGATTGTTGCCAGATTCCGACCAGTTGTAGGACTCCTCATCCCAAAATGCATCTTCAGTACCAGCCAAATAATGAACCTTTACTGTATCATCATCTAAAAAATAATTATAATTGGTTCCTGATGATCCCGATTCTGTTTCATAAGTAATGGTTATTTTTTTATTCTGTAAAGATGGTGGGATAGAAATAGGTAAATCTTCGCTGACCCCAAACTCTTCGAAACCAAGATCGCCAGACTGCAGAAATAAAAATGAAGCTTCCCCGTTACTGTTTCTTATTGAAGGTAACTGAAAATCCATCATGGGCGAGCCATAGGCTTCTTCGTAGGTGACCCAATTGGCAATTTGGGAATTGGTAGTTTGACCTGAAAGAATATCTGTCTCGGAGTATTCGCCTGTTTCCCAGTTTAATTCATGAACAGTATTCCAATTACCGCTCAATAAATATTGAGAGCTAATCTTTTTTTCAGATGCAGAATTAATGATTCTAAACTTACTTGCACCATATGCGGATCCTGAATTTTTCTGCATTTCTCTATTTTTGCCTGGTCGGGCACTTGTGTTGATCTCGGAGAAAATTCCCTCCTCAGAAAAACCAATGGATAGCTCAAACTCTTCGCTTCCGTCTTTTATTTGGAAATCTACCCCAACTGCGGATTGGAAAGAAAGGCTTTCATTTTTACTTAAGTCTGCAATGGGTGTTCCATGGA